>Ga0208407_1000880_pt1 | contig 14017 bp, 15 predicted proteins | sample ETNtaG_9_FD_185775 | JGI IMG/M metagenome (GOLD analysis project Ga0208407, IMG submission 185775) | Marine microbial and viral communities from oxygen minimum zone, Eastern Pacific Ocean - ETNP201406SV69 (SPAdes) (version 2) | ecosystem: Environmental > Aquatic > Marine > Oceanic ...
CGATGAAATTTTTGAGACCATGGTTGAATATATTTATGATAAACTAAACGGAATACCAAAAAAAAACCCAATAAATGAAATTCAAAATAGATTAATTCCAAACACACAAATTCACATTCTTGAGAATCATTCATTTTTAGATGAACTAATTGGTCAAGAACTTTCAGGGCAAATTAAAAATCAGCCAAATTTTGATAATGTTATAAAAGCTATAAATATATCCAAAGATTTAAAGATTGGTAATAAAATAGATAAATTAATTAACTATTTAAAATTTCTTTCTTTGGCTAAAGAGGAGTATGGTACAATAAATTCACTTACGTGTCCAAATCTTCCAGGATTTGCAGTAATTAGTTATAATAATCCACCAATATTAATCTTAGAACAACTCATCCATGAATCTACACATATCAACTTTGATATAAATATGGTAGTAAATATTAAGTTTTCAGAATTCATTAAATCTATACCTCCTATTTTTTCACCCATTGTTGCAAAGCCACGAACATATGAAAAATTTATGACAGGTTATCTTGCTTATCTTAATGTTTTTAATTTGTGGTTTAATATATCAGGCATAAAAAATTCGGATATTACTAATGAATTATTTTCAAATAATAATGTAGATGAAATTTATCATATAATTGATAATAGATTACAAAATTTAATTAGAATTTTAACAGATTGCGCACTCCAGCTAGATATATGCATTCCCGAAGCTAAGAGAAATTCAATAAAATATTGCTTAAATGAAATGATGTTGATTTCAAATGATTATAAAAAAATTAAAACATCCAAAAAAAAGAGTAATTTAAATATTAGATCACACTTAGATAACAATATTGAGTATGCGGAATTATTGCTTGGCTCAAAAGGTTTTAAAGTATCAAGAATAGGCAGAAATATTGGAAACTCGGTTTTTTTAAATGATTGGGCATTAACTAATAATTTGCCTTGTTATTTTTCTTCCTTTTCATTGAAAAATACCTCAGATGAGAAATTAAATGGATTTTCCAATATTGAAGGCGAAAGAATCAAGCTGGATAACTCCTCAAAAGATTCAGATATTTATTTTTACTGTGGAGTAAATTCTGAAGAAGTTATAAACTGTGCTTTAAAAGATGAGCAGGGTAAAGCAGGTGCATTTTATGAAATTCCAGATTGTTGTAGAAATTTTTTTAAAGAAAATTGGGAAAAAGCAGTTCAATATTTTCAGGGTGATTTAGCAAAAATGCTTATGAAAAAAGAATTGGATTCAAAAAAAGTAAAAGTATTTAACAAAGAATGTAATGTTTTTGCAATGTATTTCGGCAATGGTCCAACTTGGCACTTCCCTTGCAAATTTAATTGTGAGAAAACAATTGAAATAATTAAGAACAGAATGAAAAACCTTAAAACTATAGATTATAAACTACACACAATCTTTGAAAATGGAATGAAGCATGATATTTTATGGTCTAATAATCATGGAGTTGGACAAATAAAGATAGATAAATATAACGATATCCGTATTGATTGGCTTGGAGGAAAAATTAATAATATTGCAGTAATTAAAATGATTAAAAAAAGCTCAAAAAATAATAACTTTAAAATTAATAATAATCATTATAAAACGATTCAATGGCAATAAAAAACATTCAATATAAATACGAAAAAGACTTGCCATTATTTAATAATGTATATAAAAGAATTAACTCTGATAATGATAGTGATATTTCTTGGCAATTAGTAAATGAGTCTTTTTATTCAAGTTATGTATTTTATTTTGGCGGCCAGGTAATTCCTGAAAATTTTAAAAATATAACGAACCCATCATTTTTAAAAAGCTTAATAAGTTATGTTGAAGTTTCAATGGGATGCAAACTCAAACAATTGGTTTCTATTGAAGCACATAGGCAAATTAAGGGTCATAAAGTTGAAGTCCACAATGACTATGACTATAAAAGAGAAGGATATCCAAACATTAGATTAATTTGGAATTTAAATGGGCGTGATAAGCTAAGAAAAGGAGGCAACTTTTGTTTTAATGCTAAAAATGGAGTGATTTCAAAAATCTTTCCAATAATTAAAAATACCATGATCTTATTTAAAATATCAAAAGATTCATTTCATAGTATAAATGAAATCATTTCTGGACAGCGTGATGTTATTGTTTTTAGCTTTTGGACAAATAATAAAAAAGTTAGCCAAGAAGAAATTTGTTTTTATCCAAACCTAAACTAATGAATAAATCATCATTAACAATTATTGAAGATTATGCATTTATTAAGCAAACTGACATCGATATTAAAAAACTTCATAAACTATGTTTGAATATTAATGATTTTTTAGAGTCATTTTTAGATGAACAAGAAGATAATTATGTTGATAATTCTTTTTTAGCTCCATTAAGTACACGGTGCTACAACCAATACAATCTACTTTGTTTTATTGAATCTCCGCTACATTCTGTTTTTACTAACATTAGAGATATGTTTGAAGAAATAGTTAAAGAAAATTTTCAAAAAAAAGAGTACTTTGTTCAGTGCTGGCTAAATGTATTTTCTGAAAAAAGCCCAGGGTTAGGTTGGCATAGTCATTTTGAAAATGAATCTGATGCCTTCCATGGTTTTCTTGTAGTAAACAGCTCAGGTGACTCCTATACGGAATATAAAAAGCCTGATAATAAAACTTTTAAAATACCCTCAAAAGAAGGGTTGCTAGTGATGACTAGATCTTTTCAGGATTTACACAGAACTTCACCAATAAAAAAAGGGGAAAACCGAGTAACAATAGCTTTTGATATTGTTAACTCAAAATCTCTCAAAGATTATTCTTACAAATCTTCTCATTGGATTCCAATTTAAAACTTGACTATTCTCCATCCTATATTATTTGATATTATTTGAATTAGTAGGTAAAAGAAAAGCCCCTGACGGAAATCAGAGGCTTATCGATGAGCGAGAGACGAGATTCGAACTCGCGACATCCACCTTGGCAAGGTGGTGCTCTACCAGCTGAGCTACTCTCGCATTAAAGGGTCAAAAATTAAACGTATAGCAAAGGTAAATCAATTAGATTTTGGAAAGAATTCAAATTTCCTTTCTTGGCGGTAATAAACTACATAGGCTAATAGTAAATACCCGATATCTCTTAATATAGTTTGTAACCCTATATTATCGCCCCCTTCACTGCTTACTGAAAAACAACCGCATTCTATACTGATTCCTCTTGCGAGCGCCTGTGAAATAGCAAAAATAAATACTATATTCATTAAAATGATTAATATCGTAGCTCCATCAACCATTACGCCAATAATTAAACATAGGCCGGTAAGCATTTCAATCCAAGGAAGTACAAGGGCTAATAAATTCTCCAAACCAAGCGGAAGCACGTGATAATTACCAATAGCTTTGGCAAAATCATCGGGGTTCATAATCTTATCTAAGCTCGCATAAATAAATACAGCACCTAAGATAAGCCTACAGATAAGAACAACAGGTCCTTTAAAAAAATTCATTATTAATTTTTGATTTCGCTAGGGTAACCTGCTGCAGACCACTCTAACCAGCCACCCTTAAAAACATAGAGTTTATTAAATCCAGAATCTTGTAAATCATACGCTAAATCTTCACTGTCACCGCAACCAGGATCACCGCAATAAACCACTAGTGGATCTGACTTAGACTGTATAGACTCAATATTAAATATTAACTCCATTAAGAAAATATTTTTCATGGCACCTTTTATATGGCCTTGCTCATAGTACGCTTCATCTCTAGCATCCAAAAATAGGATATCTTCTTCAAAAAAAGACTTGGCCTGCTCAAGAGAGATGGTTAATAAAACTGGATCTTGAGATGATAAATCTAACTCTGATGCTTGTTCAATTTTTTTAGCAAGCAGCGGTATTGAATTCGCACTGGCAGCATTACATACTATGCCGATAAAAAAAGAAATAACAACCAATATTCCAGCTTGAATAATTGGATTTCTGTAATTCATTTATGGAGTATTTTTAGCAGAATTATTATCAAGCTCAGTGCAGGTATCTAAGACTTCATTAACAGATTGCAAAATAGCTTTCTCACTAGGAACTGAGCTATCTAATGCAACAAGTTTAAAAGCAGAACGGTTAACTGTCTTGCTAAGGGTAGTCCTTGCAGATTCAATACCTGTACGAAGTCTTTCTACTGTAGAGAGTACATTGGGGCTATTTTTATATATATCTTCAATTTTTCGCTTTGGGTCTTTCTCTTGTAATTTATTTAAGCGTTGGGAAAAATAATTTAACATCGCCATTTGCGTACTAACGTCTCTAATGGGCTTACTTTTATCCACAATATGAATATCACAGCGACCGATGTTTTTACCCTGGATACCTAATTGATATTGATATGGTTTACCAAGAGGTTGTTCAATTTCAGGTCTTGTTTGCGATGTCTCTAAGCTGGAAAAAATATAATCAACTCCAGCAAAACTTTTCATATAGGGATCGTAATCTTTCTTTGTTGCATTAATCAACATTACCAGAAGATCGACTTGGGATCTTAATTCTTGAATTTTTTCTGTAGCAACATCAACATAATTTTCGACCCTTACACCTTTCATATCAGTTTGAAGCTCGCGCGCAACTCCAAAAATGCCAATTTTTATATTATCACGTTCAAGGATTTTGTGATCATTGAATAGAAGACTATTGGTGTTTTCATCATATATATTTGATGAAAGAAAATAAACATTGGTAGTGCTTTTAATTTGCTTGATGAAATCAAGGCCAGCAGAAAAATCTTGAACGCCTACATTGTAATAATACTCACCCATTTTAGAAGTATGCTCCATCACTGTTTTTGCTCTCAGTTTTGCAGAAGCTTCTTTTCCTTTAAGTAAATAATAGCTTTCAAACATGGAATCACCAGCATCAATCAAGATAGGGTCAACACCGCTTTTTTTGACTTGGTTGATGTACGTTGCTCTTCTAGGCAGACCGCCTAGGGGATTTGCTTTTCATCCACAGGGGTCAAGCTGACCCCTAACATTTCCAGTTACAAGAAAAGTAACCTTACTACCATCTGAAGATTTCTCAGTGCATGAAGCAAGGATAATGATTGCAAATAAAATAATATTTAATCTTGAATGCATTAAAAACACCTAAATGATTATTTATAATTTATATCGAATTACAATTAGTAAAAAGCAGTCAGTTTTCTGTTAACCGCCTGATGGTTTTGCTGTATGCCCACTATTAATTAAAAAATCTATAACTTTATCTCGAATATTGCCCTGCAGCAAAATCATTCCGTCTTTACAGGTACCCCCAATAGAGAATTTTTTCTTTAACTGACTGCATAGAGTTGAAATTTGTTTATTTGTCCCTTTAAAGCCTTTGATTAAAGTAACGATTTTTCCTCCCCCTCTTCTATCAAGGTGGATTCTTAGATTTTGCGTAGAGTAAAGGGGGCTTTCTTTAGGGGTTTCTTCTTGTCTATTAAAATCAGAATCAGTTGAGAAAACAATGTTTGATTCTGACATCTAGCTAAATAACGCAGCCCAGGTAAGACCCCAGGTCATTAGCATAATAATAATCAATTCGCTTAATATAGCAATTCCAAAAAATATGATAGCCCTTCTCATATGAAGGTTTTTATAGGAATTAATATGACCTAGAGCATATAACTGAGCGCTAAACATCTTAAATGTATTTTCATTATCATCGGTGATTTCTGCAAAGTATTTTGCAAAATCAATAACATTAGCAAACTGAGTTATACCGCCAAAGAAAGTTATATTGACATCTGGAAGCTCATCATGTCCCATATCATTACGAATCCTTGGAACAATAACCAGCATTAGATTGATGAGGCCTAAAGTGGCTGCGATAAAATATAGAAAAACCATCACGCCGCTTAATAAATTAAAATTAGCTGCAGCAATCACTTTTGGAAAGTGTACAATAAAAAAGACCATAAATACACCTAATAGCGACATAAGCGTAAATGCTTTTTGATCTGTTCGTTGTAGTATTAATTGTTCGCTTTGAATAATAAACAGTATGGGTGCAATATTACTACGAACATGCTTTGAGGCAAATTCTGCAGGCTCTGATGAAACAGGGGGAGTCGGAGCTGTAGCTGCGGGCTCAACTGGTTTTATTGGTTTTTTATCTTCCATTTTTTCTTCTTAAACGTGGAGCCGATCAGGATCGAACTGACGACCTCTTGAATGCCATTCAAGCGCTCTCCCAACTGAGCTACGGCCCCTAATTATATTTTAATGCGATGTAAATTTAAACTCTTTATAATCAATACCAAAATAGCAATTTTTGAAAAATATTATCAAAAAATCTTATTTATTTCATGTTGATGTTAAGTTAGATGCCCCAGTTTCAGCGGTATAAATTTTACCATCCTTAAATGTCAAAAAAGCTAATACTGCTTGAGTATTGCCATCTAAAAAAGTTACAAATGCGTGCTCCACTCCTACTTCATCATTTTCATAAAGAATTCTTACTCTGTCTCTACTTATATCTCCACTCATAGCCCATTCGATTACGTCAGATTTTGAAAGGACCTTACCCGCTGAATGCAAAGTAAATTTATAATCATCATGTAGGCATTCGTTCATTCCGTTTTCATCAAGAGACTCGATCGCTTCAGCCCATTTTTCTAATAACGTCATTATTATTCCTTTTTTGTTTTATTGTTTGTTATTTCTTTTTCTTAATTCTTAGTTTTTTATGTTCAACAAGTAAAATCTTTATTGTTGTATTTCCAGTGTTGGTGACTTGATGAACTGCGCCTTGATCTGTATGTCCGTTATCTCCAGCTTTAAATTCACGCTCAGTAATTGTTCCATCTTTTGCTGTTGACTTAAAAGTACCACCCTCAACAACATAAAAAGTTGTTACCTTGTGCTTGTGCATTTTATCGCTCTGTCCTGGCTTAAATTCAACTTCATAAACTTTTACATCTTTGTTCTCAAGTATAACTTTATATACTTCTGGTGAGACTTTCTCTGGAAGTTGAGAATAAGCTAAATCACTAAAAAGGTAGATTGTAAATATTAATAATAGTTTATTAATCATTATGTTCTCCAAGTTAATACAAATTAGTTCTTACGCTTAATAAGTGCTTTTCCTAGTAAATTGTCATTGAAATAATTTATCATTTTTCTATATAAATTTTTTCTAGCATTGCCGCCAGACATCCCGTGAGCTCTGCTAGGGTAATAAAACACATCTATTTGCTTGTCATGCTTTACAAATTCCTCAACGAGCCAAGTCGTATTTTGTGAGTGAACATTATCATCACCGGTGCCATGTATGACCAGTAGCTTACCATTAAACCTATCGACATATGATAAAACTGAGGTTGAATCATATCCGGCTTTATTATCTTGAGGCAGACCCATTGATCTTTCAGTGTATATGGAGTCATATAACCTAAAGTCCATTACTGGAGCTACCGAAACTCCGACATTAAATAAATCAGCATTTTTCGTTAACATTAATCCTGTAAAATAACCGCCTCCTGACCAACCCCATGCCCCTATGCGATCGGGATCTGCAATTCCTTTATCAATCAAATATTTGACTCCTGCAGCTGTATCTTTCGCTAAATATTGAGCCATATCGCCATAACTTAAATTTTTGAATGCTTCTCCTCTACCGCTCATTCCCCTGGCATCCATAGAAAAAATGATATAACCCTGTTGAACTAGATATTGATTCCAAGCGCTACCCCACCGGTTATTAACAATTTGAGTCCCGGGCATACCGTAGCCATGAACAATGACAGGATACCGCTTTCCTTTTACATAATCGGGAGGATATGTAATTATTCCATCTAGGTTTGTTAACCCATCATCTGATTTAAATTGAATAATATTAGGATAGGACCAATCGTACTTTTGAAATTGGGACTTATCCGTTTCTGATATAACCTTAACTAGTTTCCCATCCATATTCTTCAGTACATGCTTTTGAGGTTGGTTGATGCTTGAATATGAATCAATAAAACCATCACCTTCAGGCAAAATCCTTACTGAATGCGATCCATTCTCAGGTGTAAGTAATTTTAGTTTTGACCCATCAAAGTTGACCGAATAAAATCTAGACTCAAAAACAGATTCTTTATTTGAGGTAAAATATATTTTGTTTTTTTTCTCATCAACGCGAACGATTCTTTTGACCTCCCAATTACCATCAGTTACCTGCTTTACAAGCTTTCCTTTTGAATTATGGATAAATAAATGGCGCCACCCAGATCGCTCGGATATCCAAAGAATATTTCCATTTTGAAGAAAATGATAATTCCTATGCAAATCCACCCAACCATTAGGGTCTGATTCGGTCAATCCAGAAACTGATAGCCCTCTTTGCCAAGAAACATTTAAAAATTCCCAAAAATTCTGAAGACGATTCATCCGCATTATGATAAGATTATCGTCATCACTCCACCGCATCCAGGGGTAATACTTATCTTCAGTATCTTTTATGTCCATTTTCTTATTTCGACCCCTGTTAACATCAACAACGTATATTGCCATAGTTGGGTTGGTTTGCCCTGCTTTTGGATAATGTATTTCTTGGGTTGTAGGGTATAGTCCAAGTTCATCAAACATTGTAAAAACTGGTACTTTTGATTGATTCTCTTCCCAATAAGCAATGTATTTGCTATTTGGTGACCACCGATACGCATCGAAAGAACCAAACTCCTCCTCATATACCCAGCCAAAATGACCATTTAAAATAGTAGTAGATCCAGTCTTGGTCAGTTTTTTCTCTTTTCTTTTCTTTATATCAAAAACATAAAGATTGTTATCTTTTCTAACATAAGCCACCTTTAAACCATTAGGGGCAACTTTAACATTTCTTAAATTATCATTATCATTTGTTATTGGAATAACATCCTTAGAATTCAAATCGAGAATATAATATTCACCATAGTAAGAATGTCTCCATATTCTTTTTCTTTTAGTGAGTAATAATAATTTTGACTTTGATTTATCTAATTCAAAATTAACTATTGATAATTTTTTACCATTCATATACAGTAGTGAGCTATCAGCAAAAACTGAAGTGTCCTGCTCTGGAAAATTAACGCTCACAATATGGCCTTTGTAAGATCCTTTGCCCCACGACAGGTAAGTATTATCATTCGGATGCCATTTCATCATACCTAGACGAGCATATTCGAAAGGTGATTTTCCCTGCACATCATCAAACGACAACCGTTTATTTTCACCTAATAAAATGGATAGAAATAACAGAATTAAAATTTCTTTCTTAAATATCATCCTTCAAGCTCCTTTTAACTTTTCTAAGTAAATCAATCATCATTTTTTGATTTAATCGACCTGTATTAACATTCCTAGGGCTAGGATGGTAGCAGCCCCATAAGATTTTCCCATTAGGAAGTGTGTATTTTTTATCATGACCAAAGGGGTAATCTTTTAATATAATGTCAAAATTTTGTTTAATATATCTCAAATATCCATCAAATCCAATCTTCCCCAATGCTAAAACAACTTTAATTTTTGAAAGAATGCGCATTTCTTGGTTAAAATAAGGTGAACACTGCCTTAATTCTTCAGCGGTGGGTTTATCATATGGGGGCACACATTTTAAAACGGGCGTCATGAATGCATTATTCATGATTAAACCATCGGTCAATGAATCAGAATTGGGCTGATTTGTTATCTTCACATCATTTAAGGATCTGATAAGAAAATCTGCAGATTTATCTCCAGTGAACACCCTCCCCGTTCTATTTCCACCATGAGCAGCTGGTGCTAGACCTAAAATTAAAAGACTGGCATTAGCATCGCCAAACCCAGGTATAGGCTTACCCCAGTATGTCCATTCTTGATATTGCTTCCTTTTTTCCAAGGCTACTTTAGTTCGAAATTCAACAATCCTTGGACATAATTCGCATTGGACAAGCTCTTTGTATAATTTTGATAGGGGTCCTTTATTAATTAAAGGGTGATCGGATATTTTTGGCTGGACATTATTCATATTAGAATTATATTTAAATTTATGTAAAATACTATGATCAGTTGCGTTTAGCGGTAACTAAATCATAAATTCCGCACCCTTAATTACAAAATTAAGTTATTTAATTTAAGGAAAAAAACTATGGCAATGCTGACAACTATTCGAAATCGCTCTCATGTTTTTCTATGGGCGCTATTAGTTCTATTTTTACTAAGCATGAGCGTTGGTGGATTGGTGGGTGGTGCAAATATTATTGACCAATTACTTGGCAGGGTTAACCCTGCAGAAGCTATTGGATCAGTTAATGGTGATAAAATCACGCCCGACCAATTTAATCAAGCTGTTACGGCAAGATTAAGAGCTATGCAGAATTCAGGAGCGGAAATATCTGATCAATATTTAGAGACCATTCGTCAACAAATATGGAACGCTTTTATTGAACAAAAACTTACACAACAAGCCATTGAAGACTTAGATATAAAAGTTTCTAATGATGAAATTCTATACCATCTAAAAAACAACCCACCTTTTGATATTCAGCAATTTTTTTATAGAAATAATGTTTTTGATAGGGAATATTACATGCAAGTCTTAAATACTCCTGGAATGTTTGACTGGGGGCCAATCGAAGCATGGATGCGTAACTCTTATCTTCCTCAATATAAACTACAACAAATTATAAAAATGTCAGCAGTTGTTAGCGCCAAGGAAGTAAAAGAAGAATTTGTTAAACGAAATATTGATTATACTATTTCTGCAGTTCATGTTCCAAAAAACTCTATTCAAGATCGTGTGATTAAGCCTAAGGATAGCGAGTTAAAAAAAGAATACAAAAATAGAATTGATGAGTTCGAAGAGCTTGAAAAAAGGCATATGTCTTTTATCAGCTGGCCAAAAACTGCATCACTAAATGATACCAGCAGAACAGAGCAAGAAGCTTTAGACGTCATAGCAAGCTATAAGAATGGTACGGATTTTTCAATACTTGCCAATATACATACTCAAGATCCAGGTAATCAAGTTACACCAGATTCAGGAAGAGGGGGCGATTTAGGTTGGTTTGGAAAGGGGCAAATGGTTAAAGCATTCGAAGATGCAGCATTTAATGCTAGGCGCGGTGCTGTTGTAGGTCCTGTGTTGTCACAATTTGGTTACCATATAATTAAAATTGATAGCGTTAAAAACAGAAAAAAAGATAATCACCAGATTAAAGCGAGGCATATTTTATTAAAAATAGAATTAGGTCAAAAAACAAGAACAGAATTAAGAAGAAAGGCAACATTATTTAGTTATGATGCGCAAGACTACGGCCTATCTACCTCTGCTGATAGCCATAGCGTTAGTATGCAATCTGCAACAAATCTTAAAGAAAATGATTTTTTTATACCACAAATAGGGGCCTTTAGATCAGCGGTTAGGTGGGCATTTAATTCAAAAATTGATGCCGTTTCAGATCCAATAGAAACTGAGAGTTTTTATGCTGTATTTAAATTGGATTCAATTACCCCGGCTGGTACTGAAAGCTTTGACGATACAAAAGAGCAAATCTATAGAGATCTTATGAATGATAATGAATTTGATGCTACAAATCTATATGCAGAAGAAATAAAAAATGAAATTGTAAATGGCTCTACATTTAAATCAATAAAAGAAAATAATAACAGAATTGAGCTTGTTCCTTCAGATAAAAAAACCTTGAATAGTTCATTTATCTCTCTTGGCAAATCAGAGCAATTAGTTGGTGCCCTTTTGAATTCAAATAAGGGTGATATCTTAGGTCCAATAAAAACGGCTAGAGGTCATGGAATTGTTAAAGTGCTCACTATTGAAAAATTTGATTCAACAAATTGGTCTACATCTAAAGATAACATTAGAACAGATCTTATAAGTAGAAAAGAACGTGAATCGTATAGCGATTGGTTAAAAAACTTAAAAGATGAAGCTGATATAGTCGATAATAGGAAATTTCACTTTTAGCATAATAAACTTATTTTTCCACCATAGGTTGAATCCTGGTGCGCACAATCCAGGAAGAAGGAAAATTCTTCTTAACCAATTCTTGTCTTAATTTTTCTGCGCTATCTCTATCTAAAAAGTTTCCAATTCGTACTTTATAATTTGGTGCTTCAAAAATAATATAAACCGATTCAGCAATAACTGTTTCTAGGTCTTTTTTAATATTTTCTGCCTTATTACGATCTTGCGTAGCAAAAATTTGAACCCTAAATCCCTCAATTTCAACCAAAAGTGAATCGCTAATCGTATTACTTATTGTTTTTGAATCAAAAGAAGAAAGTGGGTTCACGATTTGTGGCCACTGTGGTTCCGGATCATTAAGCAGCTCCGGATTAAATTCTATTTTTTTATTTTGAGAATAAATTAGACTAAATAACAAAATAGGTAATACTGTCTTCATATTTCTCTTAGCTTATTAGCTGGGATCCAGCCTTTTTTTCCATCAAGCAATATTATTTCACTCCACCCTATTTGAGAGTCTTGAATCTCAACTTTTGTACCTTCATGTATTCTAAAAACAACATTTTCTCCTCTCATAATTGGCGCTGACCTTACATCTATCGCAGTTGGTAAGATAACAGCATAAGAACGATCAGAAATGCTCCAATATTTGTCAAAACCCATCCATGAAAATATAAAAATGAAAGCGAAGAGCATATATCCTAAAAATGAATTAACTCTATTTGTAATAATTGAAAAGTAATTCATTATATATATCATCCCAAATAAAAGGAAAAAAATGCCAACCATACCTAATAAGTCAAATAAAGTAAATTTTTCAATCATTGCATTATATAAAGACAATATATATAAATCATCCGGTGGAATAATCCTATCTCTTACCAAAGTTTTTAAATAATGTAAATTAAAGTCTATATCTAAGTCTCTAGGGTCTAATATTTTTGCCTTTTCGAATGCCCAAATCGAATTCCCAATATCCCCATTACGATAATAAGCATTACCTAAATTATAATAAACATCTTCATGCTCAACCTTTGCTAATATTTCTTCATAAGAACTAATAGCTTGAGTAAAATCATCTGCATTGTAATGATCATTGGCTATTTTAAATAGTTCATTATAATTCTGAGCAATAATAATATTTAAAGAGGCTGCAATAAATAAAATTTTATTCATCATAGGATTTTATCTATATCTGTTAACAATTTTTTAAACTCAGAAATAATATCATTAATCTTTTTTGTTGAGTTCGGTGAGAACCTGCTAGCATCACAAATTTTAGCTAAAGAAATAGTTTTATCTAATAATTCAGGGGGTAATTTTGATTTTAAAATATTTTCTAAAATTAAGGGGTCAAGATTATCAGAGCGCAAATATAATTTTGTTTTAAAATATTTGTACATAACAAATGAAGTGTGTGCAAAAGGATCGCTTGAGTCTTTATTGATATCTTTTAATGCAGCTCTAAGTGCAACACGATTCGCTCTAAAGTCAAATGAATTATCTCTATATCTATTTATTCTCATGAAAACTGTTGGGAACATAAATAAACCCATTGAAATAATATAAGATGATAGTACCCATAATGGAAATACGCCATTAGTGGGATTTAATTTGATGTGTGGATCAGTTTTAATATATCTAATATCATTTGCTATCAAATCTACATCTTCTTTTATCTTTTTATTATTAATAGCTATTCCATCTCCTGGTGAAACTGTTAGTACTAATGGTTGAGACTTAATAGTTAAAAATTGATCTAAAGCTGGATCAAAATATGTAAGGGGAATTGATTTAATGTTATACGAGCCAGCTTGACGAGGTATAAGTATATATTCAAATTTTTGTTCCCCGGTAATTTGATCTCTAAATTCATCTCTTTTAAAAGATGATGTTGGTGGAAAAACTTCCATATTTTGAGGAAAATCTATTTGATTAATTTTGAATTGATTTAAATTGCCGGTACCTTGTAATAATACATGAAGTGAAACCGCTTCATTAACAGAAACCTGCGGGGTATCTATCCAAGTGTTAATTGTAAAGCTACCCACAGCACCGGTGAAA
>Ga0208407_1000881_pt1 | contig 14017 bp, 13 predicted proteins | sample ETNtaG_9_FD_185775 | JGI IMG/M metagenome (GOLD analysis project Ga0208407, IMG submission 185775) | Marine microbial and viral communities from oxygen minimum zone, Eastern Pacific Ocean - ETNP201406SV69 (SPAdes) (version 2) | ecosystem: Environmental > Aquatic > Marine > Oceanic ...
AATGGATTTCTTATTGGTGGTGCAAGCTTAGATGTTATTAAATTCACAGATGTCGTTAAGATAGTTAACGAACAATAATTAATTGAGGTAAATATGATTGTATTTTTAATTGTTATGCATACTATTGTTAGTGTTTTATTGATTTCAGTTGTTCTTATGCAGGCCAGCCAAGGTGGTGGACTATCGGGCACTTTTGGAGGTCAGGCTGCTAGCAGTATCCTTGGTGGTCAAAGTGCTGGAAATGTGCTAAGTAAGATTACTACTTGGCTCGCTGTGATATTTATTGGACTAGCTATTTTCATTAGTATATTAAGCGGGCCAACTACAGAGACAAGTTCATCACTGGTAAAGAAAGCTTCCGAAAATAATCCTATTCAGCAGCAATCTCAGAGTGTGCTCCCTGATCAAGAAGAGTCAGTACTTGATCTAGGAGAATAATTATTTTTCCACATCGGATAAGTTGGAAGGTAGAAGGTTTTTGATTCACCTTTGTGGTAATGCTATGATAGAGATCTATAATAGATTTTATGCCGAAGTGGTGGAACTGGTAGACACGCTGTCTTGAGGGGGCAGTGGGGGAAACCCCGTGCCGGTTCGAGTCCGGCCTTCGGCACATTAGTCATGCATAATTAAACTAATATTTATATTATCAGGAATTTGTAATTCACATCAAATAGCTATAAAATTAGAAAATATATTTTATTCTGTTCGTCTTTGCCCTTTTGGCTTCAACAGAGTAGATTTCAATTCTAACCTGCATGGTATCAGGAATGAAAAAAACTAAAAACATTATATTATGTACATTTTTGATGTGTTCAGCTCTATTAGCGCAGAATACAACGATCCTTTTCCTTAGAGATGGATCTATTATCCAAGGTACTATTACTCACGAGAAGCCAAATAAGATTTTTTTAAAAACGGATATGGGATTTGTCCAAATAAAGCCAGAGGATATTATTGGAAGAGAAGATTTAGCAAAAAAGGGTGACCTTACCTACATGTCTGACCAAATAGAATTTGTTAGAAGGCATGTAGAGAATCTTACTGGGAAAACTGTTTCTTGGAAAGATTCTCTACAAAATAATATTAATAATTTATATCAGATCTATAAAGGAATTGAAATCTTACAACAAGAGTTTGAAGTTGATTTATTACGTTTGCATACCAAAGATCAGGAAAAATCTAAACAACTTTTAGAGGTTACACATGATATTGTAGAACACGAGGTTGATATATCTTTGAACAGACAAAATATTGGGATGGTTGGAGATACGATAAACCAAATCAATAATGGTTTGGCAATTGCAGAAGATAATCTAGCCAAAAATATAAATCAGACATATGTATTGTCTGGTTCGACCGCAAATATCATGGATGATATCAATGATGTATCGACAGAAATTACAAATAATAAGAGCCAAATAGATATTATGTCAGGCTCAGTCGCAAACCTTTATAGAGAGGTGCAAAGGGTGGAAAAGTCTTTTGATTATATAAATAGATCAATAAAAGAAAATAGAGGGTCTATTGGTTTAAACCAAGAATCTATTAACTCAAATCATAATGCAATAATAGAATTAGGAAATTCCATGGATAAAAAATTAAATGCACTGCATGATTCTCTTAGAGTGTCGCAGGGTGAACTTATAAGTACTATGGAATTATTATGGAAACAAAATAAAAAGGCGGTTAATGAAGTGACGGACACCTTTAATGATAGTCTGTATATTGTAAACCGTGATATGAAAAAAATTAGCACCAAGACAACAGACTTAGGCAGTGACCTTGAGCTTTATATAAGTCAATTAAAAGAATCAGTAGATGGCATAAATAAAGCAATAGCAGTAATTAACGGTAATATTGCTGGCCTAGAAAGAAATATCGATGGTGTAAGTACAAAACTTGAGACACTATCTACTCAAGTATCAAAAATCAAAAAGTAATAACGAATATTTGGTTAATCATATATTTTTTGACCTAATGAATAATTATTATGAAATATTATTAATAATAAAATGGTGAGATTTAAGACAGCATGAGAAGATCTTTTGTATTGTTGAATATAACATTTATTATTAGTTCTTTTTTATTTTGTCAAGACTTAGAAGATCTTCTTAATCAGGCCAACAGTAAACTGAAAATTGGAGAATTGAAATCAGCTGAATCTCTGTTACAACAGGCACTTGATATAGATCCTTCTTTCGCACCGGCTCGTGTCGGATTTTCAGAATTATGGCTCAGAAGAGGAGATCTAGTTAAAGCAAACGAATATGCGACGATGGCTGTACGAATTGATGAAGATTTTAGATCATGGTGGGATGGTCTAAATAAAATTAGAAGTGAAATACAAAAAGGTAGAATGAGTGTTCAGGAAGGAAAATATGATTCTGCTATGCAGGAATATCAAACCGTAGCTGAAAAATATCCATATTTTCCAGAAGCACAGTACTATATGGGTCTAACAAAGTTCAGACAAAAAAATTTTGAAAAAGCCGCTTTCTATTTTAATGAAGCATTAAAATTATATCCTAATCATCAAAAATCGAGAAAAGGATTAAACAATGTCAAAAAACGGTTACGGAAATAAAGTATAAAATGAGGAGAAAATGAGAACATATTTAATATTATTATTTGTAACTATTATTGGTAATTCCTTTTTATTCTGTCAAAATCCTGAGGTACTGCTAGTTGAAGCTAATAGCAAAATGAAAATTGGAGAATTAAAATCAGCCGATTCTTTATTAAATGAGTCACTTAAAATAGATCCTTCTTTTGCACCGGCGCATGTCGGATTTTCAGAGTTATGGCTCCGAAAAGGTGACTTAGTTAAGGCAAATGAGTCTGCCACGAAAGCTGTGCAAATGGATGAAGATTTTAGATCATGGTGGGATGGTTTAAATGATATTAGAACTAGAATACAAAATGGTAAGAGGAATGTTCAGCAAGGTCAATTTGATAGTGCAATTCAGGAATATAAAACCATAACTGAAAAATTTCCATATTTTCCAGAAGCACAGTTTTATATGGGCTTAACAAAATTTAGACAAAAAGATATTGAAGGAGCCGCTTTTTATTTTAGTGAAGCATTAAAGATATATCCGGGTCATCAAAAAGCAAGAAAAGGATTAAACAATGTCACAAAACAATTATTAAATAATGGGAATAAAGCTTATAAAAGAGGTGACCTTGAAAAAGCTACGAAGTACTACCTGAAAGCAGTAAAGTTTGATGAAAAATTTTACTTAGCATTTTATCAACTTGGTGTGCTTGAAAAAAAGATGGGTAACTCTGACCTAGCAATATCCTATTTTAACAGAGCAATTGAAATTAAGCCTGATTTTCATAAAGCTTGGTTCACATTAGGCACCTCTTATGAAGCTGATAATAATTTAGACTCTGCAATTTTAAAATATAATAAGGCTATCGAGCTGAATCCAGGGTACACAAAAGCATACGGTAACCTAGGAAATATATATACTGTAAAAGAGGATTATGATTCAGCAAAGGATGTGTTATTAACAGCAATTCAGATTGATCCAACATATGCTGATGCATACCTAAGACTCGGTGTGGTATTCAGAGAACAAGAACTTTTTATTGAGGCCTCAGAGCAGTTTAAAAAAGCAACTGAATATGATGAAAGAAACTATGATGCATGGTTTCGTTATGCTTCTTCACTAAACTCAATAAAACAATATGGCGAGGCTTCATTAGCAGCGCAAAAATGCATAGACATTAAAACGAAATTTGGTGGAGGATGGTATGAAAAAGGTATCGCAGAGCATGGAAAGGGTAATAAAACAAGAGCCCTAAAATATTTTGATGAGGCAAATAAATATAGAGATTGGAGAAAACTAGCTCAAAGGAAAATTGATGAAATAAATAACCCCACCAAATATGAGAAATAAATTTGGATAAAAATATTCCAATAAAAGGTGTGATTTTTGATCTTGATAACACCTTGTTAGACTTTATGAGAATGAAGGAGGTCGCTGTAAAATCGGCAATTAGAGGTATGATTGAGGCAGGCCTTGAAATCGATGAGGTAAAATCATATAAAGATATAATTTCAATCTATGAAGAGTTTGGTTGGGAGAACCAAAAGGTATTTGATGTTTTTTTAGATAAATCAATTGGATACGTAGACAATAAGTTTCTTGCAGCGGGGATTGTTGCTTACCGAAGATCAAGAGAGGCGAATCTACTTGCCTATCCAAATGTTAACCGCACTCTAGTTAATCTAACAAAGCTAGGTATCAAATTAGCGGTGGTGTCAGATGCACCGAGCAGAGAAGCATGGATGAGAATATATTATTTAAACCTATATCATTTTTTTGATGCTGTTATTACTTTTGATGATAGTGGTGAAAGAAAACCGTCTTCAATACCATTCGAAATGGCGCTCAAGAAACTAAAGTTAAAACCTCAAGATAGTTTAATGATAGGTGACTGGCCTGAAAGAGATGTCGTAGGCGCAAAACAAATAGGGATGAGGACTGCCTTTGCAGTATATGGCGATACATTTGGGACCAAACATTCAGGAGCTGACTGGGATATTAAAGATATTTCTGAAATAATTACTATTATAAAACAAATAAATAATATTGTCTGAATTATATATTGGAACAGATATAGTTGATATTGGCAGGATTAAGATATCAATAGAAAAATACCAAATCAAATTCTTAGATAGAGCTTTTTCTCCAGAAGAGCAAGAATATTGCCAGTCTAAATCAAACCCTGCAATTCATTATGCCGGTAGGTTCGCCGCGAAAGAAGCGGTAATAAAATCTATCAAATCTAGTGGTTTCGATCAGCCTATTGATTTACGAAGCATTAGTATTATTAATAATGGAGATGGCTCACCATATGTGAATTTAGACTTAGAATTTAATGGTTCAGTAAAAGTTTCAATATCGCATACTGAAACACATGCCATCGCCTTCGCTCTATCGGAATTAAATCATTAATGAGAATTCTAACAAAAAACCAAGCGATAGAATTGGATAAAATTTCAATAGAGAATTATAGTGTTGGCCAATCTATACTAATGGCCTCAGCAGCTGATAGTATTGTTAGCAGCATAGAAAAGTATAGCTTGTTATTAAAAATTAAACCTAGGATACTTTTTCTTTGTGGCAAAGGGAATAATGGTGGCGATGCAATTTGCTCAGCAATCATTCTCTTTAAAAAGAAGTATGATATACATGTGCATTTTATAATAGAAAAAAATGATATTAGAGGACTGTCCTCTAGATATCATGATGAGTATGTTGGTTTATCTGGTTCTGTATCATATGGATTTAAATTTATTGAGTATGATGGATTTGATTTATTAATTGATGGAATTATTGGAATTGGATTTAGAGATAGTTTGAACGAAAAGTTAGTTCCATGGATCAATTGGATTAATAAATCTGATATGTATATCATATCAGTAGATATTCCATCAGGTCTTAATGCAAATAATGGATTAGCATTACCTATTGCAGTTATAGCAAATAGTACTATCACTTTTGGTTATAGTAAAATCGGTTTATATCTAGCTGATGGGAAGGATCATGTTGGAGAAATTCAAGTGGCGGATATAGGATTCCCTGAGGTGGCATTAGAAGACACAGGCGGAATTGAGTGTAATTTATTTAAATCTAGAGAAGTAGAAGAAATATTAGTTAAAGTACCCTCAAACACTTATAAACAAAATAGAGGTAAGGTATTAATAATTGCAGGAAGTAAAGGGATGACGGGGGCAGCTATTTTATCAACCTATGGTACATTAAGGTCTGGAGCAGGCGTGGCAATCACTGTTTGTCCATCATCATTAAGCAATATTTATGAAAAATATATACTTGAGGGAATGACTTTTGCTTGTGAAGATGATGGCAAAGGGTATTTAAGCATCCATAATTATGATAAGATAATGGAAAAAGTTGAATGGGCTGATTCATTAGTAATTGGCCCTGGGCTTGGTTTGGATAAAGAAACAATTCAGTTAGTAACAGAACTAATAAACACGATAAATAAGCCGATTGTTTTAGATGCGGATGGTCTTGTATGTTTTAATCAATTAACAGGCACATTAGATAATCTTGTGATAACACCTCACCTAGGAGAATTTTCAAAAATACTAAATATGGAAAGAAAAAAAATTATTAGTGATTTTATTCATACAGTAGAAGGTTTTATGAATGCTTATACAGGAGTTGCACTTATCAAACATGTCCCTGCGTGTGTCGCTTTTGGCAATCAATTGAGTCTTAATTCTACAGGAAACCCTGGTCTCGCGACTGCCGGTTCTGGAGATGTATTGAGTGGGATGATTGCATCATTTATTTCTCAAAAGATGAATACTTATGATGCGTGCAGACTATCAAGTTACTTGCATGGAAAGGCTGCTGATAATCTGATAAAAAATAGAGGTCATAGAGGTCTTATCGCCTCTGATTTACCTTTGGAAGTAGCAAGTGTAATTTGTGAGTACGAGAAAATATAACTTTTTTGCTATAATTTTTTGTCTATTTATTACAATTGGGTCATCCATACGAGGTAATAGTATTCCAGAATTGTATATATTCGGAATGGACAAACTATTGCATGTATTAGAATATTTTATATTCGGTTATTTATTAGTTAATAGCGTTAGTGATAAAACTCAGTATCCGGTTTATCTAAGTTTTGTTCTTGGGCTTTGTTTTGCTTTAATAGATGAAACATATCAGCTTACTGTATTTGGGAGATCTTCAAGCTCTTTTGATGTTATTGCTGATGCTATAGGATTAACTTTAGCTATTATTTTTAATCACAAATTTTCAAAGATTTTAGGCTAATGATAAAAAATTTATCAATAAAAAATTTTGCGATTATAGAACAAATTTCTATTGACTTTGATCCTGGATTAACAGTGATAACTGGTGAGACTGGGTCAGGTAAATCTATTATCATTGAAGCATTGTCTGTTGCCGCTGGGAAAAAAACAGATAGAATGATGGTTAAATCTGGAACCGAAAATAGTATTATTGATTTAGATTTTATTGATAACTGTTATCGTAGAATAATTAGTAAAAGTGGTCGCTCAAAATCATATATTAATGAGATTCCTATTTCAATCAAAGATCTCACAAAAGAATTTGAACCTAAAATAGATTTTCATGGACAGCATGATCAGCAGCTTATACTAAAAAAAGAAAATCATATTGACTATCTAGATTATTATTGCAATCATCAAAATAAAGTGGATGAAATCATGCAAGTTTTTGTTAATCTTGAAAAGAGTAAAAAACAGATGGACCAATTAAAACAAAATTTATCTTTATATGAAGAAAAAAAAGAACTTCTGCATTTTCAACTAAATGAGATCGAGCTAGCAGATATTAAGATTGAAGATGAAGCAAAACTCGTAAACGAATATAAAAAGCTAAACCATATAGAAGAGATTTTAACTTTCTTTAATTTTTTAAAATTAAAACTAAATAATCATGATGAGGGTATCATATCTAATCTAAATAACATATTAAGTAGAATAGATTCTCTCAAGAAGTACGATGAAAATATTTCAAAATTTGAGGAGCAGTTCAATTCCGTAGTGGTACAACTTCAGGATATTGATTCCGAAATTGAATCTAGACTATCAAGCGATGAGATTGATAAAACGAGATTGTCATTTATTGAAGAACGTATAACTGTATTAGAATCTTTAAAACGAAAATATGGTGGTTCAATTGAATCTGTTATTGAAAATAGAGATTTGATGAGGAAAGAATTAGATGAATTATCTTCATTCGTTAAGTCGGACAAAGATCTAAATCAAAAAATTGGAGATTTAGAAAAAAAATATAATAAACTTGCTATTGAATTATCAATCAGCAGAAAGAATAAATCAAAAAATTTATCTCTCTTAATTGAAAACTCTTTGGGTGATTTGAATATGAAGGCTGCAAAGTTTAGCATCAATATATCTCAAAAATTAAAAGATAATAGTTTTATTTCATTTAATAATGAGCCTATCCAACATTTCTCAAAAGGCGTTGATGAGATTGAGTTTTTACTTTCTGCAAACCCTGGAGAGCCTTTAAAGCCTATGGCCTCAATAGCCTCTGGAGGAGAAATGTCTAGAATAATGTTAGCTATAAAAACAGTGTTCCAAGATCAAAACCCTGTTTCTACACTAGTATTTGATGAAATAGACACCGGAATATCTGGAGAAACGGCACAAAAAGTTTCTAACCACTTGAAAAAATTATCAAATCACAAGCAAATTATCTGTATTACCCATTTACCTCAGATCGCAAAAAAAGCTGACAAACATTTACACATAACAAAATCAGTAAAAGACTCTCACACAGCTGTTAATGCTGAATATCTTGATGGCGACTTTAGTAGAGAGGTAATTAATAATTTATTTATTGGTGATGAGGTAATAGCATAATAATGGATAGAATTATTATTCGGGGAAACAAACCTCTTAACGGCACAGTCAAAATTAGTGGTGCAAAAAATGCTGTATTGCCTGTGATGGCCGCAACATTGTTAACTCCAGGGGAGTTTACTATTCATAAGGTTCCAGATCTGCGAGATACGAGAACGATGATGAAGCTTTTAAATATCATTGGTGCGTCTACAACATTTGATAATGGAACGTTAACGATTAACTCTTCATCAGCAAATAATCCAGAGGCTCCATATGATTTAGTCAAAACTATGAGAGCATCGTTCTATGTCCTAGGACCATTAATATCGAGATTTGGGAGGGTGAACGTATCATTGCCAGGTGGTTGTGCTTGGGGACCTAGACCAGTAGATTACCATCTGAAAGGTTTAGAGGAGCTCGGTGCAAAACTAAATCTTGAAAACGGTAATATTTTAGCAGAGGCAGAAGAACTGGTTGGTACTGATATTTATTTTGATTTTCCATCAGTTGGCGCCACTGGAAATCTTGCAATGGCAGCTGTAAGAGCGATGGGTATTACTAAACTCTATAATTGCGCAAAAGAACCTGAGATTACACAACTGTGTGAATTCTTAAATAGTATGGGTGCCAAAATAAAAGGAGTAGGGACAGACACATTAGTTATTGAAGGAGTCAATGAGCTGAGGCCTGCAGATATTGAAATTATTCCAGATAGAATTGAGGCAGGAACGTTTCTCATTGCTGGGGCATTATTAGGCAAGATTAAAGTCAAAGATGTTATACCTGAACACCTTGAGAATGTTATTAATAAGCTGCGTGATGCAGACTGTGAAATAAAAGCAACAAAAGATTCAGTTAGTGTTATTCCTCCAGATAATATTAAGTCTGTAGACATGACAACTGCTGTATTCCCTGGCTTTCCAACAGACTTGCAAGCCCAGTGGGTTGCACTAATGTCTCTAGCAGATGGCACCTCTGTTGTAAAAGATACTGTGTATCATGATAGGTTTAGTCATATCCCTGAACTTGCCAGACTTGGCGCTAACATTAGAGTGGAGAGTAATGCCGCGTTTATTAAAGGGAGCAAGGCGCTGGTTGGGGCCCCTGTCATGTCAACAGATATCAGAGCAAGTGCATCACTAATCATCGCAGCGCTTGCAGCTAAAGGCAAGACTGAGATCAGTCGTGTTTATCATATAGATCGTGGATATGAAAATATTGAACAAAAATTTAAGCGTCTAGGTGCTGATATTTATAGAAAATCAGGCTAAACAATAAAAGGTTTTATTATAAAAAAAATAATGTAACTTTTTTTATACAACTTAGTATGATTTATAGTCAATGAAAGTAGTTATAATCGGTGCAGGGGAAGTAGGTTTTCATGTCGCTAAAGCGCTTAGTGAAGAAAACTATGATATCACTGTTGTAGATATAGACCATGAAAAATGTCAACGAGCGTCTGAGAATTTGGATGTTATCGTGGTAGAGGGTAATGGTGCTAGCCCCAATGTTCTTCTAGAAGCTAAAGTAAGTGATGCTGATTATGTGCTTTGCCTTACTCGAGTCGATGAGATTAATCTAATAGCATCACAACAGTCTCATGAGCTTGGTGCAAACAAGGTCATTGCTAGACTACGTGATCAGCAATATTCTGCTCGCGATAGTATCATTAAACCTGAAAAATTTGGGGTTGACATGGTTATCCATCCAGAGCAAGAAGCGTGCAGGGAGATAACTCAACTGATGAAATACCCTTATGCAGTTCAGGCAAGGAGTTTTGAAGGGGGAAGGCTAACAATGGTAGGAATAAGAATAGACCGTTGGAAAAAATTATTGCTTGATAATAAAACTCTTTCTGAAATATGTAAAACTAATGATCGTTTTAGGTTTACAGTTGTAGCTGTATTGCGAGATAATGAGGCCATTGTCCCAACCTCTGACTTTAAGTTTCGAGAGGGTGATATTGCCCACTTTGTGCTTAAGTCAAAGAATATTGAAAATTTACTTGAACTCTTAAATATAACAGGTTCAAGTACTAATAATATTATGATTGTTGGGGGTTCAAAGATTGGTCGCACCTTAGCCGAGGAGATATCCAAAGATCATAATGTAAGATTAATTGATTATGATAGACCTAAAGCCGGTAAAATCTCTACGAAACTAAACGATGCGATGGTTGTATATGGTGATGGAACGGACATTGAATTTTTAAAAGCAGAAAATATTCAGGATGTTGATAGTTTTATAGCCGTAACTGAAAATGAAAAAACAAATTTAATCGCAGGTATGCTGGCTCATCATCTTGGGGCAAAGCAAAGTATAATCCACGTGGTTAATACCGAATATATGCCTACAATAAAAGAAATAGGTTTTGGTGCGGTAATCAGTAAGAATTTATCTACAGCAAACTCAATTTTGAGAATATTACATAGTGATATCTCAGATACGTCAGTGGCAACTTTCCACGAAATAGGGTTGGATGCATTTGAATTACAGCCTGAAGAGGGTAGTGAAATAACTAAAAAGCCATTAAACGAGCTTAGTCTACCAAAAGATAGTATTATTGGTATGATTAATCATCACGGTAAAATTGTTATCGCGCATGGTAACTCACAACTTACTGAAGAAGATATAGCATTGGTTTTTGCAAAGCCTGATGGAAGATCAAAGATAAATAAAATGTTTATTTCATGAATCTAAAACCTATATTAAATGTTCTTGGAGCATTACTAACTTTACTAGGTATCACTATGTTGATACCTATTTTTATTTCTTTTTATTTTGATGGCTATGATTTATTTGGTTTTATTTATTCGGCTCTAATATGTATATGTATTGGTACTCCAGTTTGGTTTTTTACAAGAAATAATAAATCATTAAACAATAAAGTCGGATTTGCAGTGGTTACTTTTTCATGGATTATTGCTGCCCTGGCTGGCGCACTCCCTTTTTATCTTAGTGGTGCGATTCCAAATTTCACTGATGCATTTTTTGAATCAATGTCGGGTGTAACTACAACTGGAGCATCAATTATTGGCAATCCCGATACTTTACCACATTTAACTAACGGGATAGAAAGCTTACCATACGGAATTCTTTTTTGGAGGTCTTTTATCCAGTGGATTGGTGGAATGGGAATTGTAGTATTTTATATAGCTATCCTGCCGATACTTGGTTCTGGCGGTATTCAACTATTTAAATTAGAAGTTCCTGGCCCAGTCGCAGATAAAATAAAGCCAAGATTAAGAGAAACAGCAAAAATGCTATGGATTGTTTATCTAGGAATAACATTAGCAAATATTATTGCATTAGTCATTGCGGGAATGCCGATTTTTGACTCAATCTGTCATGCTTTTACTATTATGCCAACGGGAGGGTTTTCCATTAAAAATTCAAGCATAGCGTATTATGACAGTACACTAATACATGCCATTATCATGTTTTTCATGTTTGTTGCAGGGATAAACTTCACTCTTCATTATAGAGCTATGAATGGTTCACCAAAGTCTTATCTAAAAGATAAAGAGTTTCTTACTTATTTTTCAATAATTATAGCTGTTAGTATTTTAATATTTTTGTCCATTTCTTTAGAAAAAGGTTACTACCTTGCAAAAGATTTTAGAGACTCAATATTTCAAACTATTTCGATCGTAACTACAACAGGATTTGGTACTGCTGATTATGAGTTATGGCCAATTTTTGCACAAGCGATACTCCTGTCGTTAATGTTTATAGGTGCGATGGGTGGTTCTACTGGTGGTGGCATGAAAGTTATTAGAAGTATGGTTCTGATTAAATATGCAGCTTTAGAAACTAGACGAATGTTGCACTCGCGTGCATTAATACCAGTCCGTATTGGTAGGCAACATATTAATGAGGACATAGTTCGAAATACTCTTGGGTTTTTTTTATTTTTTGTCACATCATTTGCCATATCATCAATAGCGTTAACATTTATGGGGGTAGATTTATTATCCGCAATCGGTGCAGCCGCATCTGCCATGGGGAATATTGGCCCTGGCCTAAATTCTTTTGGGCCCACAGATAATTATGCGCTTCTTCCTGTTGCAGGGAAATGGTTGCTCTCTTTCTGTATGTTGCTTGGAAGATTAGAAATCTTTACGGTAATCGTATTATTCAGTAGAACATTTTGGAAATAGAATAATAATATGCAAATATTAATAACAAAGGAAAATGGGATAGGGATTGTAACAGTTAATAGACCTGAATCATTGAACGCAATGAATAAAGATGTCATCATTGAGTTTATTAGTAAAATAGAAGGATTGCTATCAGAGGGGGATATAAGAGTAATAATTATTACTGGTTCTGGCGAAAAAGCATTCATAGCTGGCGCGGATATTAAACTAATGCAAAAAATGAATAAAAGTGAGGCCTATGAATTTGCAAATCTTGGACATAAACTAGCCAATACTATAGAAAACTCGGACAAACCTGTAATCGCTGCTGTTAATGGTTTTGCGCTTGGTGGTGGATCTGAGATTGCCCTGGCATGCCATATTCGGGTTGCGAGCGATAACGCTGTATTTGCGCAGCCTGAAGTTAAGATTGGTTTGCTGCCTGGCTGGGGAGGCACCCAGAGATTACCAAGAATAGTTGGAAAAGGTTTGGCAAATGAATTAATTATAACAGGAAGGAATGTTACTGCTCAAGAGGCGCTCGAAATCGGATTAGTTAATAGAGTGGTTTCAAAAGAAGAATTAATCAATTACTGTATTGATATAGCTAATGTGATTATGAAAAATAGTCCGAATGCGGTTTCAGAATCTATTAAGCTAATTAATATTTCTTCAGGAACTGAATTAACTGATGGTTTATCTAGTGAGGCAAAAACTTTCTCAGAATTATTTGAGACGGAAGAAACAACTGAAGGTCTGACTGCCTTTGTAGAAAAGAGGCCTCCAAAGTATTAACCGATTATGGCTCGTTATGTTATCCTATCTATAGATTCATTTGACTATATAGAAAATAAGACAGGCAACATGCTGATACGCTATAGAATGAGTGAGGTTGTCGCTGTTATTGATCCGAATAAACAAGGCTTATGCTCTCAAGATGTAATCGGGGTCGGTGGGAAAATTCCTGTAGTATCATCATTCGATGAGTCTAAGCGATATAAGCCAGATACTCTAGTTATTGGTAATGCCCCGCAAGGTGGAGTCCTCAGTGAGGACGAAAAAGGTGAGTTAATCTCTGCCCTAAGTTTTGGTGTTAATGTTATAAGCGGGATGCATCATTTTTTATCCAAGGATAAAAAGATGGTAAATATCGCAAAGCAAAATAATGCAACAATCTTGGACTTGCGTAAGCCCCCGTCTCCGCCTCATTTCCCAAAAGGCAATTGGAAAGGTCGGAGCACACCTGTTTTATTGGTTGTGGGTAGCGATTGTGATACAGGTAAGATGACTACTGCATGGGAGATAAAAGAAAGATTATCTGCTTATAATAAAAATATTGAATTCATTGGAACAGGGCAAACAGGTATCCTACTTTCAAAAGGTGTCGCGATCGACGCGGTTGTCGCTGATTTCATGGCTGGAGAGGTTGAATATTTAATTGATAAACATATCAAAAGTGATACTGACTTAG
>Ga0208407_1000887_pt1 | contig 13978 bp, 12 predicted proteins | sample ETNtaG_9_FD_185775 | JGI IMG/M metagenome (GOLD analysis project Ga0208407, IMG submission 185775) | Marine microbial and viral communities from oxygen minimum zone, Eastern Pacific Ocean - ETNP201406SV69 (SPAdes) (version 2) | ecosystem: Environmental > Aquatic > Marine > Oceanic ...
TAGTAATGCCTGTTCTTTTCTTAAAAAAAGCTTGATATCTTTCGTTCTTTGTTTTTCTAACTTAATTTCTTCTTTTAAAGCTTGTTCTTTTAATTTGGTCTTTAGTTCTACTTCCTTTTTTTTTTTATTTTCAAAATCAATTTTTTCTAATCTTTCTTTTTCTTGTTTTTCTAATTTTAACCTTCTTACTTCATCACCTCTTAAAGTTTTATATTCAAAAATCGTATTTGCAATTTTATCAAAGAATGTCTGAATATATTTTTCTAAACTAAAATTTATTTTAAAGTTTATTTCAGGCTTTAAAGAATTTTGAAAATTGATTATCTTTAAAATAAAACTATCTTTTTTAATTTTAGCAAACTTAAATTTGGTTTTTTTTATTTTTTTATCACTTTTCTTTTTAGCTGGACTTTTCTTTTTAGCTGGACTTTTCTTTTTAGCTGGACTTTTCTTTTTAGCTGGACTTTTCTTTTTAGCTGGACTTTTCTTTTTAGCTGGACTTTTCTTTTTAGCTGGACTTTTCTTTGTTTTTGATTTTTTCATGTTCAAGAAATTTATTTCTATCAATTATTTATTGATAAATATAGTCTCTTGTAACAGGAGTTGATGTATAATTTTTTGTTAATTGAAACTGATATACAACCTGATCTCCCCACTTAAATGCCATTTCACAACCCGCTAAATAGAATTCCCACATCCTAAAAAACTTTTCATCAAACATTTGAATAATCTTTTCTTTATTTTTAATACAATTTTCTTTCCAATGTCTAAGTGTATGGGAATAATGAAGCTTCAACACCTCGATATCAGCTACAATTAATCCCGCTTTTTCAATAGGAGTGGTGACTTCACTCAAACTTGGGGTGTATCCCCCAGGAAAAATATACTTGGTAATCCAAGGGTGTGGGTCCCTTGGTGGATTTACTGATCCAATTGTATGTATCAAAGAAATTCCATTATCATTGAGCAATTTATCAATTTGTTTAAAAAACTTTTTATAAAATTTTCTACCTACATGCTCAAACATTCCAACACTCACTATTCTGTCAAATCTTTCATTAAGTTCTCTATAATCTACTAACTTAAATTTTAATTGATTTTCTAAATTAAGTTCTTTTGCTTTTTTTACACAATAATTAAATTGATTTTCTGACAATGTTATTCCTGTCACTTCACAATTTATACTTTTAGCAATATCAATTGCTAATGATCCCCAGCCACAACCTATATCAAGCACTTTCTGGTTTGATTTTATATTAAGTTTTTTGATTATGTGTTGAATCTTATTATTTTGTGCTAGCTCTAAAGAGTCATTTTCATTTTTAAAGTACGCGCAAGAATATTGTCTTTTTGGATCTAAAAATAAGTCATAAAGTTCATCAGAGATGTCATAGTGATGGGACACATTCATTTTTGATTTTTTAATAAAATTAAAATTTGTTAAGTATCTATAAGAACCTCTAAGTTTATTTATTAAATAACTAAAAAAATTAAGTTCATTTCTACCAAAATTCATTAATGCTAAATCTAAAAAGTCAGAAAGACTTCCATTTTCAATTATAATATCTCCATTAGTATAAGCTTCACCAAAATAAAGATCTGGGTGAAATAATAATTTATAATGAAGTTTCTTATTTAAAATTTTAAGTTTAATAGGATTGTCATTTTTTGGTGTTCCAATAATGTAGTTTTTGGAAGTTGCATCAACTAAGATAAAACCATCTTTCTTAAAAATAGAATTTAAAAATCTCGCCAATTGCATTTAGGCTACCATCTTTTTTTTTATAGGAAAATTTAATTTTTCTAAATTATCAATTAACTCTTTTTTGTCTGTAGAATTCAATATTGATAATGGTGGTAAAACATTTTTATAAATTGGATCATTTATTGAATAATAAGTGTGAAGTCCTGATATTAAATTATACTTCTCAAATTTATTCCTGACATCACAAAGCTTTTGATTGGTCGTTTGTTTTTTTCCACTAAAAAAATCATCATAAACTTTTCTTGCTAATGTAGATGAAACGTTACAAGTAGCTGTAATTATTCCAGAGCATCCAAGTTCAAGACCTCTTAGTAGTTTCGACTCTGAGCCTGGCAACACTGAAAAATTATCTAATTTTAGATTTTCAAATAAATTGTATGAACTGTCTTTAACTCCAATAATTTGTTTTGGAAATTTTTTTACTAATTCCTGCACACACTCTAGACTAAACGTGTAGCCACATAACTTTCCAAAATTATAAAGTATAATTTCACTTTCTGGAATTTTTTCTATGATTTTAGAATAATAGTTAATTACATCTTTATCTCCAAACTTATAGAAGGATGGTGGCATAATTAAAAATTTTTTAAAACTCAATGACTTAGCAACTTTCATCAAATTTATAGTTTCACCTAATGAATTGAAGCCCGTACCTATTATAAATTTTTCTTTGTATTTGTTTTTTGACAAATCATTTAATAATTCAATTTTTTCTGAGACCGTTATAAGTTGTGCTTGCCCGGTACTACCAAAAATTGCCACTCCATGACAACCTTCGTCTATTAATTTTTCAGCATGCTTGATTGTTTTTGTAACATTTAATGTTAAATTATCATTTAACACTGACATTGATGCAGCATATATGCCTTTTATTAAACTCATATGTTTATAAAAGCATAATATAATTTAAAAAAAAATGAATAAAAAAGTTAATTTAATAATCGGCTCTGGGGTTATGGGAGCTTATTTATCAACTAATCTTTTAAATAAAAAAGAAAAAGTGATCGTAACAACAAGATCCATAAGAAAAAAAATGCAAAATTATGATTTTCTAAAAATTCAAAAAAAAGTTAAATTTGAAAAGCTTGATATTAAAAAGAAATCTTCAATTCAAAAAATTATAAACAAACATAGACCAGACAAAATTTTTTACTTTGCTGGACAAAGTTCGCTAACTAAAAGTTTAAAAAGTCAAAATGAAACTTTTCAATCACATTATATTGGTACAAAAAATTTTCTTGATGTATTAAAAGAAAAAAATTTAAATATAAAATTTTTTAAAGCAAACTCTGGATATATCTTTTCCCCAAATAAAGGACGAATTAATTTAAACTGTAAATTCTCATCTAGTAAGAACCCATATATAAAAGCTCAAAAGAAAACGTTTAAGTTATTAAAAAAATATAGACAATTTGGATTAAACTTATCCAATTTAGTATTCATGCAAGTTGAATCACCTCTTAGATATAAAGATTTTTTCATTAAAAAAGTTTGTATAGGTGCTAAAAATAAAAAGAAAATTAAAGTTGGGAACATTAATACCTATAGAGATTATTCTTGGATAACTGAAGTTGTAAAAGCTATAATCTTATCATCAAAATTATCTTCTAAAGATTTTATTATATCAGCAGGAAGAAAAATTTCTGGTAAAGAAATTTTAGCATTTGCCTATAAATTAAACAAACTAGATTTTAAAAACTATTATTCTATAAATAAAAAATTCTATAGAAAAAATGAAGATAAAATTCTAATAGGTTCAATTAAAAATTCATCATATCTTAAAAAGAATTTTAATTTTCGATTTAAGATTTTTGGAAATAGTTTGATAAATAAAATGTATAAAAGTTTATGAAAACAGGTATTTATTTAAGCTATGTGGGGTTGGGTGCAAATCTACTTCATCTATCTTACTGTCATCAAGTTGCAAAAAAAAATGGCCCTGTAACAATTATAACTTTATGTAAAAATTTAGAAGCAGCACTTGTTGATGACCCTCTTATAGAAAAAGTTTTTTACATTGATCAATATCATAAAAAATTAATAGATATTTTTAATCTAGCTAATATTTTAAAGAGTTTTAATTTTAAAAATTTACTAATTTTTTATCCAAGTATACGCTTATATTTATCTGCAAAACTGGCAGGTATAAAAAATGTTTGTATTTATAATTTTTTTAAAAAGAAAAATTTACACCTAATAAAAGCCGCAAAAAAATTAACTGAAGATTTTCTTAAGATTAATAATTGTCCTACAGAAACTAATTTTTTTGTTAAAAAAGAAAAATTAGATAAAGTTTATAAAGAATATAAAAATAACAAATTTAAAATAGTAATTGGAGCAGGTTCCTCAGGGCCTACAACTAGATGGGGTTCAAAAAATTTTTCTGAACTTATAAATCAACTGAATAAGTCAGGTGATTATTTTTTTTTCCTACTTTGCGGTCCAAATGAAAAAGATATTGAAAATGAAATTATATCAAAATTACTTAAAGAGAATTATATTACTTTAAGTGATAAAAATATTGAAAATTTAATTCCTTATCTTTGTGCTTCAGATATGTATGTTGGAAATGACTCATTTGGTTCACATATAACTTCTCAGTCTGGAAAAAAAAGTATCGTAATGCTTTTAGATGCTCCCAAAACTTATACAGACTACAGTAGAAATTATCATCGTATGGTGCCAAAAGGATTTAATATTGAAAAAATAACTCATGGAACTAACGCTGATCCAAACCTAATAACTGTAGAAGAAGTTATTAAAACTATTAATCATTTTAAAAAACTAATTTAAATTGTCCAGTATTATATCTTTTGCTTCATTTACAATTGATGAAAGTCTAGCAGTTTCAGGTGAGATATCAGGATGTATTTTTTTTTGTATTTTAATATAGGCCTTATTAACCTCATCCTTAGTTAATGTTTTAGATTTATTTAGATTAAGTATCTTGTATGCCTCTGAAACTGACATGGATGATGTATTAACTACATTCTTATTTTTAAACGAAAATCTTTGAGAATTTCTAAGAGTTTGTATTAGCCTAAATAATGAAATTAATTGAAATAATGAAAGCCCTTTGAGTTTTAATAAAGCTAAACTTATAATTGTTAATGGTAAAGATAATAAAAATTTTCCACCCATAGCAAATAAAATAGATAAAATAACTAATCCCACAAACAAGAATAGCCTTAAACCTTGGGATATTTTTTTTAATGGAATGTTCCCAAAAATTTTAAGTAAAAAGTATAAACTGGTCAAAAATAACACTGTATAAATTATAATATTCATATATTTCCTTTAACAATGAAAATACCATATCTAAAAAAAAAGATAGAGCTAAAATCTTGCCATGATGTTGCATGGGAAGATAATTATAGCTGGATACATCAACAAAATATTTTAGAAGTTTTAAGAGATAAATCCAAACTAGATCCAGAGGTTAAAGAGTATTTAGATGAAGAAAATTCTTATGCTGAGCATCATTTAAAAGATACTAAAAATATTCAAAAAAAATTATTTGATGAAATTAAAGGAAGAATAAAATTAGATGACGAGTCTCTTCCATATAAAGATCATACTTACGAATACTGGACCAAAACCACCGCTATTGGAAATTATTCAATAAAACTTAGAAAAAAAAATAATTCAAATGATATTGAAGAAATTTGGAATGGTGATAAAGAAAAAAAAAAATTAAATACTGAATATTTTGGTGTTGGTGATTTAGAAGTAAGTAACAATGATAAATATCTTGGTTATTCATTAGATACAAAAGGATCTGAATATTACACAATTTTTATAAGAGATATTAAAACAAAAAAAATTATCTCAAAAAAAATATCTGAAACATCAGGAGGTATTACTTTTAGCTTAGATGACAAATATATTTTTTATTCAAAACTTGATGAAAATCATAGAGCTAGAAAAATTTATAGACATGAAATTGGAAACTTAAAAGACGAAGATGAACTAATTTTTGAAGAAAAAAGTGAAGCTTTTACCGTAAGTATAGGTCTAAGTTCAGATGAAAAATATTATTTTATAAATACTTCTGATCACAATACTTCTGAACAATATTATTTTGAAGTTGATGAAAAAAATCCAAGCCCCAAATTAATAATTAAACGAGAGAAAGGAGTTTTGTACTCTATTAACTCATGGGACGGTAAATTTTATAATCATACAAATAAAAATGCTGAAGATTTTAAAATTGATGTTTCCGATAGTCTAAAAGTTCAAAATTGGAAAACTTTTATTGAATCTAAAAATGAAGTTTTAATTGGAGGTTGTACTTTTTTAAAAGATTGGATTATACGATCAGAAACTTCTAATGCATTAGATAAGCTTTTTATCAAAAATATTTCTACAGGAAAAGAGGAAGAATTAATTTTTTCTAATGAAAAAGTTTATGTTCCAGGTATTTCTCTAACTCAAAGAAATAGAAACACTAATAATGTTTATCTTGGATATTCATCACCTAAAACTCCTTCAAGAGTATATCTTTATAATTTATCAACAAAATCTAAAAAACTTGTTAAAGAGCAAGAGATACCCTCTGGTCACAATTCGAATGACTATATCGTTGAGAGAATAGAATATAAGTCACATGATGGTAGATTAGTTCCTTTAACAATTACCAGACACAAAAAAACAAAAATTGATGGGACGGCAAATTTATTACTTTATGGATATGGTTCATATGGGAACTCTATAAGTCCAAGCTTTTCTTCAACAAGACTAAGTTTAATCGACAGAGATATAATATGGGCAACCGCACATATAAGAGGTGGCATGGAAAAAGGGATGAAGTGGTGGAAAGAAGGAAAACTTACAAATAAAAAAAATACATTTGAGGATTATATCTTTGCTGCCAAATACTTGATTGATTACAAATACTCTTCAAAAGGAAAAATAATAGGTATGGGCGGATCTGCGGGAGGTTTATTAATGGGTGCAGTAGTTAATCAAGCTCCAGAATTATTTTTAGGAATTATTATGGCTGTACCATTTGTGGACTCTTTAACTACCAATCTTGATCATTCACTTCCTTTAACTGTTGGAGAATTTGATGAATTTGGTAACGCTAAAGATAACAAAGAGCATTTTAATTATATATTATCTTATGCTCCATATAATAATATCAAGAAAATGGATTATCCTCACATGTTAATCACCACTAGTTTAAGTGATAATAGAGTTTTGTTTGATGAACCTGCAAAATTTACTGCAAAATTACGTGACTATAAAACCGACAATAATTTACTTCTTTTAAAAACAGAAATGAATGCAGGTCACGGTGGTAAATCTGGTAGAGATGGTGCTATTGAAGAAATTGCAATTGATTATGCCTTCGCTTTAAAAATATCTAAAAAAATTTAATATTTTCTATCTTGAAATATTAAAACTAATTCCTAAATATATAATGTAAGTCGCCTAATGGGGCTTAAATAAAATAAACTTGCTTAACAAAAAAGGAGAATATTATGACAAGTAAGGATCTATCTATATTTAACTCACTTAGACCTTTTTCAATTGGTTTTGATGATATGTTTGATCAATTTGAAAATATGCTTGGTAATGGGAATTTGACGATGCAGTCAAATTATCCACCATACAACATCAGAAAGACAGGTAAAGACAACTATGCAATTGAAGTAGCATTGGCTGGCTTTAGTAAAAAAGACGTTGAGGTTGAGTTCGAGGACAATTTATTAACAGTTAGAACAAAACAAGTTAATAAGTCTGAGGACAGTGATGTTAATGGAGAAATTATTCATAAAGGTATTTCTCAAAGACAATTTGCAAGATCATTCACTATAGCTGATGATGTAAAAGTAAATGATGCTGAACTCAAAGATGGTCTTTTAACAATATCTTGTGAAAGAATTATTCCAGAACATAAAAAGAAAAAGCTTATAGAGATTAAATAAGTTTACCTTACTTGTGGGGATTTCTCCCCACAAGTTAAAAAAAAATTATTTTTTTGCCATTACAGCATTTAATACAAATGCTAAAAGCCCAGCTGGTATAAGTCCAGTTGTTAATAATAATTTCAAACTTATTCCTAAATCTGGAATATTTTTAACAAAATCTGGTAACAGTGACATTCCAATACCAAAAGATAATGAAAGGGCCAAAATCAATAAGTTTCTTTGACTCATTTCTGATTTTGAAATTAATTTAATTCCAGCCGCTGCAATCATTCCAAACATAATGATAGCTGCTCCACCAATAACAGACTCTGGCATTGCAGCAATTATTCCACCTAATTTTGGAAATAAACCCATTAGAACTAAAATTACTCCTGCAACAGTTCCAACATGTCTGCTTACTACTCCTGTAAATGCAACCAGTCCTGCGTTTTGAGAATAAGATGTATTTGGCATAGCGTTGAATATTGCACCAAATGCAGTCCCAACCCCATCAGCCATGATACCACCTGATAACTCTTTATTAGTTGCTTCTCGTTTAGCACCACCCATTGTTGTAGCACTTATATCTCCTATTGTTTCAATTGTTGTCACAATTGACATAAACAGCATAAGAATTATTGCCCCAGGAACAAAATCAATTCCATATTGAAGAGGCATTGGAAGTGCAAACCAAGATGCAGATGCAATTTTACCATAGTTAACCATGCCTAGCGCCATTGCAACTATAAATCCTGCAACAATTCCGATTAGAATAGAAGCAGAAGAAGCCATACCTTTACCTTTGATATTAAAAAATATAGCAACTATAAATACAGTGAAAGCAACAGTTAAGTGATTTGCATTTGCAAAAATTTCAGGTTTATTATTCATCAACCATCCACCACCACCTGCATACATGAAACCAACTTTTAGCAAACTAAATCCTATCATTAGTACAACTATCCCTGTGACTAATGGTGGAAAAAGATGTCTTATTGGTTTTAAAATTTTCCCAATGAAAATTTGGAAAATTCCTCCAATAAATGCCGCCGTAAATACTGCACCTAAACCTGCAGCTTTAAATGGTAACATGATTGGTATAAATGCAAAACTTGTACCTTGAATTATAGGTAGCCTTGCACCAATATCCTTATAGCCAACAGTTTGTATAATTGTTGCAACTCCAGCAACAAACAAAGCCATTTGAATTAAAAATATCTTTTGCTCAGGCGTTTGACCAAAAACTCCAGCCACAATTATAGGTACAGTTATATTCCCAGCAAACATTGCAAGGACATGCTGAATTCCTAAAGGTATGGACTTATTTAAAGGAAGTTTTTTATCAGGATTACTTGTAGCGCCTGTTTTTTTTTTACTTAAAGCCATTTATCCTCCGTCGTTATTAAGTTAATGTTACATTATTGATAATAAATTTATATAAAAAAACTGATTGTTTTTAGATAGTATCTTCTTTAATTCTGTTTAAAAACCTAGAATGAACTAATTTAATACAACCGATAAGAGGAAAGAACAATAAAAACTAAATATGATTCGTGCCAATTTTCTTTAAAAACACCCGTTAGACACAAATCCAATTACTACATTTTCTGAATTTATTTCAAATCTTCTCTCACAAGGAATTAAGTATTTTTTTGTATTATAAACTAACTCAAAATTTCCCTTGGCATTTTTAAAATCTTCATCTGGCTTTCCTAATTCCATTTGAAGCTCACTAGAAGACTTTCCAATAAATTTGCTTAATTTTTCATTTTCTTTTTCAACAATAGCATCTGTTTTTTGTTTAACAGTTTGACATCCTGAAAAAAAAAGTAAGATTACGAATAAGCTTATTAACGTTTTAAATTTTAACATTATTCAAATTAATATTTTTCTCATTAACAAAGTATTAACTTTTAAGTTGTATAAATAAGTTAATTCTCATTAAATTTAAGTTTCATTATAGTTACAATTGTGTTCTTTATTTGGTAATTCAAACAATATGAGTGAAAAAGCCTTAGAAAATTTTCTAGATATATTTATTCATGAAATTTTACCCCTTACAGAAAAAGAGGTTCATAATGGGAATAAAATATTTGGTGCAGCAATACTTAAAAAAGATGATTTCTCTTTGGTTGTTGCGGGATCGAATAATGAAATAAAGAATCCAATGTGGCACGGAGAAACTTATACTCTAAAAAAGTTCTATGAGATAAATAAGAAATCTAGACCAAATGAAAAAGACTGCATTTTTTTATGTTCACATGAGCCTTGCAGCCTATGTCTTAGCGCTATAACTTTTTCAGGATTTGACAATTTTTATTATCTTTTTCCATATGAAATGACTAGTAATGAATTTAATATTCCCCACGATTTAAAAATACTTAAAGAAGTTTTTAATTTAAATAATGGAAAATATAATAAAGAAAACTTTTATTGGAAAAGTCATAATATTAATATGTTAATTGAAGATTTGTCTTCTCCAAAAAAAGAAAAGATTAGAGACCAATTTAAAGAGATTGAAAAAAACTACATCACTTTATCAAAAAAATATCAGTTTTCTAAAAATGAAAATTTTATACCTTTAAAATAATCTATGAACACAAATCTTAAAATTTCAAATATAACTAAAATTTATCCTGGATGTATTGCAAACGAAAATGTTTCATTAGAGTTTGAAAGTGGAAAAATCTATGCATTGCTGGGAGAAAATGGAGCTGGTAAATCAACATTAGTAAAAATTTTATCTGGTGTAATTATGCCGGATCAAGGTGAAATATTTTTAAATAAAAATATTTTAAAATTAAATTCTCCTTTAGATGCAAAGAAAAATGATATCGGAATGGTTTTTCAACACTTCAATCTTTTTGAAACATTATCTGTATTTGAAAATCTAATTATTGACTCTGATGAAACGAAAGAAAATCTAAGAGAAAAAATTGAATTAATTATGAAAAAATATAATTTTTTAATTAATCTTGATGTTCCAGTATTAAATCTTTCAGCAGGTCAAAAACAGAAAGTTGAAATAATTAGATGTTTAATAAGAAATCCTAAAGTACTTATTATGGATGAACCAACTTCTGTTTTAACAGAACAAGAAACTAGTGAATTATTTTTGTCTTTAAAGAAATTTTCAGAGGAAGGAATTTTAATTATTTATATAACCCATAAACTTAAAGAAGTAATGCAACTGTGTGATGAAGTTGCTGTAATGAGAAAAGGGAAATTAGTTTCTGTAAGTGAAATAAAAAATGAAAATATTGAGTCACTTGCAAATAAAATGGTAGGTCAAAATTTAAAAACAATTAAGAAAAAAAAAGTAAAAATATCAGGGGATCAATTAATTAAGATCACCAATCTTAATTTTATAAGCGAAGACCCTTTTGAAACTAATTTAAATAATATTAATTTTTCTGTTAATCGAGGTGAGTGTTTGGGAATTGCTGGAATATCGGGAAATGGTCAAAGCGAATTATTTCAAATTTTGAGTGGTGAAATTATTTCAGATAAGAATTCTATAGAATTCAATAAAAATTATATTGGAGATCTGAATCCTCAAGAGAGAAGAGAGTATTTAATGGCATTTTCTCCAGAAGACAGACTTGAACAAGCTGCAATTCCACAAATGAAAATTTTTGAAAATGTTGCTTTAAATAATTTTAAGTCATCAAATTTTTTTAAAAATGGTTTAATTAATGAAAACAAAATTAAAGAACATGCAAAAAAAATTATATCTGATTTTAATGTTAATACAGATAATATTGAATTAAAAAGCCAGTTTTTATCAGGTGGAAATTTACAAAAACTTATTATTGGTAGAGAATTAATTACATCCCCTGACTTATTGATTTGTTTCAATCCAACATGGGGCCTAGATGTTGGAGCTATAAATTATATTCATGAAACACTAATTAAAATTAATGAACAAGATAAGTCAATAATATTGATCTCTACTGATACTGATGAGTTATTAAAATTAAGTGATAAAATTTCAGTAATACATAAAGGAAAATTATCAAAAATTATGAATGCTGAAGAGGTTACCTCAGAAAAACTTGGGGTGCTAATGGGAGGAGGAGAAATTGATTAAAATTGTAAAAAGAGATCAGCCCTCACGAGCAATATTTTTTCTTACGCCTGTTTTGGCAATTTTCCTTACATTATTTGCTGGTGGTTTGATTTTTTATATTTTAGGTTTTAAGCCTTTTGAAGCTCTTAAGTTTTTTTTCATAGTTCCAATTGCAGATATGTATGGTTTCAGTGAATTGCTTTTAAAAGCAACACCTCTTTGTTTAATAGCTATAGGTTTATCTTTTTGTTTTAAAAGTAACAATTGGAACATTGGAGCAGAAGGTCAATTAACTTTTGGAGCTATAGTCTCGGGAGGTGTAGCTTTACTTTTTTATGACCAAGAAGGTTTTTACATTCTTCCGATAGTAATACTAGCTGGTGCAATAGGTGGCATGATTTATGCTTCAATACCTGCAATCTTAAAAACTTATTTTAATACAAATGAAATATTGGTTAGCCTTATGTTAGTATATGTTTCAAAATTAATTTTAGACTATCTTGTTGTTGGACCTTGGAGTAATCCTGAAGGGTTTAATTTTCCAGAAACTAGGCAATTTAGTGACTCAGCAAGACTTCCTATATTATTCGAAGGATTAAGAATTCATGCTGGTATTTTTTTAGCTTTAGCTGCAGTTGTTGCAAGTTGGTTTATTTTTTATAAGACATACTTAGGCTTCCAAATGAAGGTTTCTGGATTTAGTTTAAAAACAGCAAAATACGCTGGCTACAAAGGCAAGAAAATGATTATTCTAGTTTTTTTAATTAGTGGCGCTTGTGCTGGTCTGGCTGGAGTTGGAGAAATAACTGGACCAATCGGTCAACTTCATAGAGAAGTTTCTCCAGATTATGGTTTTACTGCAATAATAGTAGCATTTTTAGGACGCTTACATCCTGTTGGAATAATTTTTGCATCATTAATTGTAGCAATTACTTATTTGGGTGCAGAAACAGCTCAAATATTTATGCAAATTCCAAAATACACAGGCCAAGTATTTCAAGGAATGATTTTATTTTTTCTTCTTGCCTCAGATTATTTGCTTTTTTTTAAAATTAAGTTCACAGGTTTAAAAAAATGATAATTGACATAAACTTCGTTGGACTAATAATTACATCTATCATGGCTTCTTCTGTGCCTTTAATTTTAGCATCTTGTGGCGAACTCATTACTGAAAGATCAGGAGTTCTGAATTTAGGTGTTGAAGGAATGATGATAATTGGGGCTATATCTGGTTTTGCTTTAATGACAGTTACTGGAAGTTTATTTATAGCCGTTATTGGTGCAATGTTAGCTGGAGTTTTAATTTCTACTATTTTTGCATTCCTTACCCAAACATTAATTACAAATCACGTAGCTACCGGCTTAGCGCTGACTATATTTGGGATAGGAATTTCTGCAATGATTGGAAAGAACTTTGTTGGTATTCCTGGAAAAGAATTTCCTGTATTATTTGAAAGTTTTAAAGATACGATACCTTTTTTAAGCCCAATATTGTTCGGACACTCTATTGTATTTTATTTTGCTTTTACATTACCATTTTTAACAAGTTATTTTTTAAAAAAAACAAAGATAGGATTAATTGTAAGAGCTGTAGGAGACTCTCCTGATTCAGCATCTAACCAAGGTATAAATGTTAAATTTGTCCGATATTCATGCATACTTTACGGAGGAGCAATGTGTGGGCTTGCTGGTGCCTATTTGTCAATGATCTATACTCCACAATGGATTGAAAATATGACAGGTGGTAGAGGCTGGATAGCATTAGCACTAGTGGTATTTTCTACATGGAACCCAATTAAAATTTTAATCGGTGCAATGATTTTTGGTGGATTAACAATAATTCAATTTCATATGCAAGCTGTAGGTGTAAGAATACCTGTACAATTTTTGACTGCTCTACCCTATATTGTTACTATAGTAGTACTGGTTATAATTTCTCGTGATAGTAGAAAAATAAGACTTAGTACACCAAGTTCATTAGGTAAATCATTTCATAAAGACAATTAATTATAAAATAATTATTTTTTTTTAAATAATTTACTTTAAGCTTAATTTTTTAAAAAACTAAAAGGGATATAAATTTATGCATAAAATATTTACTCGTTCTTTGGTCTCTTCTTTAGTTTTCTTATTTACATTAACTGTTTCTGCTGTTGCAAAAGATGTTAAAGCAGCATTTGTTTACATTGGTCCTACTGGTGACCATGGATGGACATATCAGCATGATGTAGG
>Ga0208407_1000888_pt1 | contig 13975 bp, 10 predicted proteins | sample ETNtaG_9_FD_185775 | JGI IMG/M metagenome (GOLD analysis project Ga0208407, IMG submission 185775) | Marine microbial and viral communities from oxygen minimum zone, Eastern Pacific Ocean - ETNP201406SV69 (SPAdes) (version 2) | ecosystem: Environmental > Aquatic > Marine > Oceanic ...
TTCCTGCGAACATTTCTTCGAGCTCATCTGCCGCTTTAAACGCTTCAATCGCCTTGTCCCAGTCTTGGTTAAAGTAGTATGCTATTGCCTCGTGGAAAGCTGGAAGAATTTTTTTGTAGGGCTCTGGCTCTTGGTCTACCTCTGATATTAGTTCATAAACTTTTACAGGCTCTTCTTTGCCCATTACCTTTACAAAATCTAGTGCTCGAACGACAACCTGATCTTTAACGGATTCATAGGTGCTGTCTGCTATCTGTATGTAGATACCGTATTGTTTTGCAGAGCTTTCTAACCGTGCAGCCAGATTTACAGTGTCACCCATCATCGTATAATTCATTCGTGAATCAGATCCCATATTCCCGGTGACCATCTGGCCCGTGTTGATTCCGATTCGGTTTTGCATATGGTGGACGATCTCTGGCCATCTGTCACCTTCTGCCTGCCACTGCTCACGAAGTTCTGCCAAACGTTCCTGCATTTTGATCGCGGTCCTGCAGGCCAAAAGCTCATGGTCTTTTATATCTAGAGGGGCCCCATAAAACGCAACAATAGCGTCACCAATATATTTGTCTAGTGTGCCGTTATTTTCCATCAAAATATCAGTCATCTCTGTAAGATAGTTATTGAGCAGGCTGACTAAGTCGCTCGCAGAGAGTTTCTCTGAAAATGCTGAGAAGCTTTGTATATCTGTAAAAAATGCAGTGTGATATCCTTCTTCACCGCCAAGCTCAGGTTCTTGACCACTGTCATACATTTCATCAATCAGTTCTGGAGAGATGTATGTTCCAAATGATGATTTTAGGAATTGTTTGTTTTTCTCTTCTTGGATGTAATTGTAGACTGTTATACCTAAATAACCAAGACCTACTGTTGCAATAGGTGCAAATAAATCGAGCCAGATGTAATAATTAGTAAATATCCAAAAGGCAGTTACTACATATACTAATACAAGACCGCCTACTGCTGCACCACCTATTGCGGGGCTAAGTTTTTGTATGCCAAAAGCCAATAGTGCGGCCAATAATAATAAAACCATTGAAACAATATACTTAGGCGTTCTGATAATGAATATATCAGAGAGAATTGTATTAAGCGCGTTTGCGTGAAGCCCCACCATTGGATAGCTACCATTAAACGGCTGTGATCCTAGGTCTGATGTTCCTGGGGCTGTTAATCCATAAAGAAGTTTTTTATTATAAAATTCAAAAGGGACAATGCGTCTGGCGGTATTCTTTTTTATGTTTCCAACCACTATTCTGTCTTTACTCGGGAAGAAATATAAAGGCCGCTGCTGATCGATTAGGGCATGCCTATTAAGGTTTTGTACGATAAGAAAATTTCGTTCTAACTGTGAAATCTCAACCAAAGATTTTTTTAGAATTTTTTTATATTTTTCATCTTTTGTACTTTTTGACAAAGAGCTTATATCACTTTTTAGTTTATTGAAACTGGTTATAACATAGTCTTTTATGGGTGACATGTAGACCAGTCTTTTATTTTTTAGAAGTCCGTCAAGTGTAATATTGTTGTCTAGGGCTAGCTCTTTGGCAACTGTGTTCGAGTTTTTTATTTCATTATACATTTTGATCATCGGAGGCTTTGCTTTTCGGCCCATGCTCCCAAAAAACTGTTCGCCTGTTTTGGATCCCGATGTTTTTATAATATACGACTCCATTTGTCCGGACATAGCAAGTTGTTTTACTGATTTAATGACATCCTTTTTACTTGCGAATTTTTCTTTTAAAGCAGCTTTCATAAGAGCCTTTAAGTTTTTTGCTCCTTGAAGGGCCGGGTCAGAATTTGCCAGTTCTTTTATTTTTGACATTACATAATTGTTGTATTCACTTTCTCTGAATTTTTTAAGCACCCAGTAAGGATAGTGGGTGAAGTCATGTTTCCCATTTTCATCTTCCCATTTGCCAGCCCAGTTCACCTGCATCAGACCTCTTTTATCGATTGGAATACGAATGCTAGACCTGCTATACTCATCAGGATAAGGGAGGGGTATTTGTAGATGTTTTCCTGGAATAATTTCAACATCTTCAAAGCTTACGCCATAATGATCAAGCGCCAGCGCAAGGCCAGCATTAGGGAACAGGCGGTTTTCATACTTTCCAACAAGAGGATATCTTCTACTTATTCCATCGCCCTCTGCCACCGTTTGAAAAAAGTAGGTTCCCTTGCTTGATTCAATTAACTCATCAACCGGGGGATCAATATCATAGAAATCATTAATAGTTTCAAATTCTTCAGGTGCTATTTTTTTAAAAAACCCTTTCTCTTCTAAGACCATGAGTCTGGCATCTTTTTCTTGAGTACGTTTTTTTACTGGCATTTTTTTTGAAGGTTGAGGGAAAAAAGTATAGCCAAAGTATATATTTTCTGCATCTGCAGCCGCATTTGCTAGATCAATATCTGGATCAGGGAAAAGATCCTTAATCGCTTTTAATGTTAAAACGCTGTCACTAACACTGGTAACATCATTGTATTCTAGTTTTCTTTCTTGCCGTTCAATAAAAAAAATATCAAAAGCAAGAGCATCCATTTGATGCTCTTTTGCGGCTAAGATTGAGGGAATATGCTTCTCTCTGCTCCATGGCCACCTGCCAACAACCTGAAGGCTTTTAGTGTCCATATCCAATGTTGCAATATCATTTCTTGTTTCAATTTTTCCTCTGTTTACGAACCTAAGGTCAAGCAATTTATTTTCCATCCCCTCATAAAGCTCAAGCCATGTCAGAAAAATAAAAATGATCGCAACTCCAAAGGCAATAATGATATATGGATAATCTTTTTGCATGCTGATGTTATCTAGTCATAGATAGTAGGCGTGATAAACATAAGTAGCTCCCGCTGCTCTTTTTGGACCGAGGTGGTTTTGAAGAAGTAGCCAATAACGGGGATTGCGCTTAATATTGGAACATACTTTTTGTTTTGAATAATATTGTCTGCTATAAGCCCGCCAATAATTACGGTCTCACCATTATAAACTGAAACCTGTGTCTGAACAGTACGCTTAGTAGATCTAGGCTTATCGGTCGATATTTCTGCAGCAGAAAGTAGCGCCTCTACAGTGGCATCAACTAAAAGAGTAATAATATTACCTTCATTTATTCTAGGCGTTACCTGAAGCTTTATACCAATGTCCTTTTCTTGTACCGTATTCATTGCGCCATAAAAGCCACCCATTCCTGTGAAATTATTAGCGGCATTTGTCTGGTTTGTTGAGCTTGATCCAGAAGTATTTGTATTTCCTGAATTAAGTCCCTCAATATACACTGTTGTGGAAACCTCTGTTACCGCCTGATGATTATCAAGTGTGGTAACCTGAGGGCTTGACAGTAGCTTACTCCTGCCTCTTGCCTGCATTATCTTAAGCGCTGAGGAAAGCTGTGTTGCATTAAGCGTGGCGATCGTGATATTATTCATACTGATTGGGAAATTAACCGTGTCATTGGCATTTCCGCCTAGCTGAACGGGGCTGTTGGTCCAGTCAACGCCATAAGATTTTGAGGTGTCTAGTTGTGTCTCAATAAATTTAATTGCAATGTTGATGTTTTTAATCGGCTTGTCTAGCTGCTTAACCATATTCAGGATGCGAGAAATATTTTCTTGTACGTCAGATACGATGGCCATATTGGGAGGCCCGGTCTGTCCTGACATAGAGGCCACTGGCAAGAAAGACTGTACCGTCCCTCGAGAGGTTAGAACCGTCGACAGTGGTGCTTGAAGATCATTAGAGTTAATATACTTTAGCCGAATCACTACAGACTCAAGCTCACCAATAAGCTGTGTGTCTAGGTCTTTCACAATGATAATATTATCCTGCACAAAATAACTATAGTTGTTTGGCTTAAGAATTGCATCTAGAGCAGCCTTAACGGTTACATCCTCGAGATTAGCGGTGATTGTATCCTCAATATTGGGACTGATGACAATATTTAATCCTGTGAGCTCTCCAATCATCGTCAGCACATTTCTAATGTCAGAGTTTTTAAGGTTTATAGACATTTTGTCCATAAGCCTATAGCGCTCGTTCTCTTGCTCCGATAGATTAATCTTTGAATATGCAGGATCACTCCACTGACATAATGCGACAGTTTGTATCGTAATTATTACTATAATTAATAACTTATTATGCATCTAGTTTCCTACATTTCTTGTGACTGTAGTGTTGCCATTTCTAAAGGTGATCTGATCGTTCTCAATTCTCTCAATTAATATATCATTATTTAAATAATCTCCTTGTCTAAACCTTCGATTATCAATCAAAACAACCTTTTCATTATTAAACTCTGCAACGATTTCAACGTTATATCTTTCCAGGTTTTTTAGGAGTATTGATTTTTCAATATCTTGTTGTTTTTCACTATTTATTGATCCACTCTCAACATCCGCCTCGCTGGATAAGGCGACACTGTTGAACGGATTTCTTTGCCACCCCACAAGCTGAGAGGACCTAGAGGATCTTCTTTTTGTTGTGGGCGCTGAGGCAACAGAAGCAGTTATTGGCGTACTTGTTTTCTGCACAGAACTTTCTGCGATGACTTTTTTAGTTCTTTGGGTTTTTGCTTTCGGTGGTTTTTTTGAACTCCCAGATGACTGATTTACCTGATCAACAATCATAATTACCACTGAAATACCCAACCCTATTAATAGATTTCTAAGTCTAGGGGTCATGACGACCAGTAATTTAAACTAAAACGTGGTTTAACTAACGGAAAATATTATAAAAGCTGACAAACAATAAATAATAAAAAAGTATTAGAGATTTTTAAGTTTTTTTTCAAGTAGGGAAACGGCAAAGCTTTGGTCTATATCTTTCCCTGTTTTTTCTTTAATGTATTTAACTATCTTGACAATATCAATTATGCTTGTTGCGCCTGTTTTTTGTATTGCCTCCAAGACAATCTCTTCATCTGTGATTACTGCCACTGTGTCTTTTCCCGATGAAGAAGCATTGTTATTAGCGCTATTCGCAGAGCCAGCAAGGCCTTGATTATTTTGAACAACGCCCATGTTGTCGTTACTGTTTTTTGTGTAAATGTAGGAGATGAATGAAATTTTTTGTTCTCCCTCATTATATGGGTTTTGAGATATCTGTATGTTGCTTATCGTAAGATAATAGTTTGTAAAGGATAACTGATCTAGAAAATTACCAAAGTCAATAAAGCTGCCTCTGAGTTCAACGTCTATCGGATATTTCTCTACAATGAGAGTCTCTTGAGTCTCAGGAACTATAATTTGTTTTTCATCTAGCGGGGCTAGGGAAGGATTAAAATTATCTATGGCAAGTTTATTTTTTTCCATAAGACTAAACAACATCTTAGTAACATTATCGAACTGACTATCCGTTGGAATTTTATTAATTAAAGTGGTTAGATCTTCCTTTAGCTCTGTCCACTCTTTTTCAATCAAAGGAAATTTATTTTTAATCTGGGTGTATTTACTTTTTTCACTTTTCAACTGGTTGTAGCTATTGCTTATGTTTTCTAGAGAGTTGTTTAGTTCGCTAAAGTACATAAAATACCAACCTGCGCATGAGAGGGACACAAAACCAATTATCCCAATAAAAAGATTTTTTTGTTTATCCATTATAGCTCACACTTTAGCTCAAAGGTCATATTATCAATGTCCATTCCGCTTGTTGTCTTTTTATTAATCACGTCAATCTTTTTAAATAGTCCAGAATATTCAACCTGATTGATGAAGTTTGAAAAATATCGTTCTTTTAACGCTGGATTAGCAACGATGGCACCTGTAACTCTGGCGAACTCCTTATTCTCATCAACAATGGTGATTACCTTCTCCAATGAGTTGCCCACATGGACCCAGTCACCACGTTCCCATCCTCTTTGAAATGAAATCATATCAAGGGTTATTTCTTTCGGGGTATTATAACTAAAAAATCTCATTACACTGATACTTAGATTAGAAAGTTTTGACTCCTTTAGTAAAACATCTAACTGTTTTGTAATTATATTTTTTTCTGCAGATACTTTTTCAAACTTATTTTTTATGGGTGCAATGCTAGAGGCCTGAGACTTTATAGTACTTAGCTTTGACTCCATGATCTCATGATTGTGATTTGTCCAACCAGAAAGAGCAATAACCCCTATAAATATTGCGGCAGCAGCGGGGATACTAAATTTATTTCCCAGCCTAAATTTTTCTGATTCTTTGAACATATCTGGGAGCAGGCTTATTGTTTTATCTATATTAAGTGCAGCACCAACTGCTAGAGTTAATGCAGGACTAGACAGATCAAAATTTTCTCTCTCCTCTTCGTCAGGAAAGAATGCAATATTTTTTATAGGGTCTAGATACTCAACGTTTACATCGAGCTGGGTTTGTAGATATTCATCCAAAAATAATATTTCTTCTGAGCATCCGCTTAAAAATATTTCCGAGATATTATCTGATGGGAATGTCTGGGCCATGCTGTTGAGGGCTCTTTCTAGTTCCTGGTCCCAGCTTTCAATAACCGGACGCATGGCCTCATCCTGAGGTTTTTTCTGCATGTTTATGGAATTATCTTTTGTATCTGACTTTAAGATTGATGGAGGAACCCGACACCAGTCTCTCTTGTCCCACTTTGCCTTTGACGAGGTTGACCTATATTTCCATGCATCAGTGAGGTTTTGAATGCCCAGGTCTAAGGGGACTATCGCATCCGGATAGCCCTGATTATATCCCAACAGAAAACTTTCAATCTCACCAATATGAATGATAAGGATTATATCATGTTTTTTCCCGGGATAGTTCCACCGGAAAGCACTCAGGACCGCCTGTGCGGCCGGAGGCCACAGCCTCACGTCCCAATTTTTTTCTGAAAGCGTATTAGCAGGTGACTCTATGTAGTCAGCGTTTGCAACGCCTATGATATTTTTCCCTTGTTCAAGCTCAATCGCATCAAAAATAATATCATCCGAGTTGAACGGGAGATTCTTTTTAGCATCATATTCTATGATCATTTCTCTCTCTTTTTTATTTTCAAGAGCAACCATGACGGTCTTTAAAAGAGCGGAGGTGTTATTCATCGTAAACGATATAGGTATTCCAGAGTGTAGTTTTTTAATTATTCCTGAGGAAACCTTACTCCCTTTTTTCTCTAGTTTCGTTGTCAGTTGATCATATGCTTTTCCAATAGCTACTGAAAAACCAGTGGGATTTCTTTTTGGATCAAGCTTTGCTTTGTTTGCTGAAAATTTATCTGTTCCAATAATAGTTTTTATTCCACCTTTATCCTGGATTAATGCAGAATAAATATGTCCCTGGTCTAGGGCAATCCCCAGAAGCAATTTTTCTTTTTTAAGAGGCGGAGTGCTGACATTAGCAGGGTAGGAGCCGATACTTCTTTTTAACCTTTTCTTTCTTCTCTGGTACCATTTGCTTTCTTCTTCTTCTTCTAAAATTTCTTCTTCTAGCTCATCGTCTTCTTCATCTTCTTCATCTCCGTACAGGTCTCCAATAACATCATCCTCAGATACTGTTTCTCCAATTTTCCCGCTGCCTTCTTTTTTTCCTCCTTTTCTGAGGATGTCAAACAATTTGTTAACGGCAACATCTTTTTTCTCATCCGGCTCTTCTTCTTTTTCTTCTTCCTTGGTTACTTCTTCATCCGGCTCTTCTTCTTTTTTAATGAGACCATCTGGGACCTTTCCCCCAATTGTATTTTCTACAATGGCTAGGCTAACTACCTCTTCTTTTTCGCTCATCATGTTAAGCAGAAGCTGGTGGCAAAGTTTGTTTATTTTTCTGGGATAGCCCTGGGTCTGATTGTGGATCGCTCTTAAAGCCTCCTCCGTAAAATACTCTTTGTCACCGCCACCTCTTTCTGTTAGCCTGTGTTTTATAATTCCTTCTGCTGATTCATAATCAAGAGGCCCTAGTTCAAAGTTGAATGTTATCCGGTCTTCAAAATTAGGGTATTCATGAATGATTGAGGTCATCTCTGGCTGCCCGAATATCACAAGCTGTAAAAGCTTAAATTCGTCGGTCTCAAAGTTTAAAAGCGTACGAAATACATCTAAAAACTCACCCTTTAAATTTTGTCCCTCGTCAATTACCAGTACAAGAACTCGACCTTCTTCTACGCCTGCATTGATCAGGTGGTGTTCGATCTGGTTTCTACAGTCAATTACTGAGGATCCTGCCTCTTCTTCAATTCCAAAAAGATCAACAAGATGCTGTAGCAGAACGAGCTCAGACTCAAACTTTGGATCAAGAACAGGGTAAAAATCAAATTTTACATCCTCCTCAGATGCAAAATTCTGAATTAGCTTCCGGCTGATCGTTGTTTTTCCTGTTCCGATACCGCCGCGAACAACAGACAGGCCTCTACGCATTCTTATGGCAAGCTCTAGCCCTTCTAGGCACTGTTTATGTTCTTTAGCAGGAAAGAATAGATCTGGGTTAGGAGACGTGGTAAAGGGGTCAGCTTTTAGGCCGATTGATTCAAACAGTTCCAAAATTGCCTCGGGTATCTATTTTAAAAATAACCAATGCTAGAATATATCATAAATGCTCCTGATAAAAGCAGGAATAAGCCAAAGGGCATACGATATTTCATAAATGTTGGGTCTGTCATGTATACCCGATTTGCCTGCCGCTCAAGAGAAAATATTGCTTTTGGCGTTAGTAGGAGCATGAGACTAAAGATCAGTGCCAATACTCCAATAATAATTAAATACTCTGTTGATTCATTGATCAGTGAATAGATAATAAAAATTGCAGCACCAAATAGGCCGATTCCAAAGGGCACGCGGTACTGCATAAATGTTGGGTCTGTCATGTATATTTTATTTGCCCTTCGTTCAATAGAAAGTATAGTATTTGGCGCAACGAGTAGTAGAATCCCAAATAGAACTGAAATACTTCCTATACTTAGTATATATATCATGCTTTTCCCTAATCAATTAAAGCTAAATATAGTGATAAAATTACTTTTCATGTTCGATAAGATACACCTAATTAATTTGTACAAGAGTTAATAGTTTGGGTATCCGTTGTTGTCAATATCTTCATAAATAATTCGTTTCCTGCTATTTGTTCTTCAATCACATCTATAACAGATAAATTTTCATAAATGCAATTAACCTCTTCCTCACCAATAATGGCTTCAGGTTGATGAATCAGTAGATATGCTGTGATACTGTTGCGAGCTGCTATCGCTTTACATTCAAGTTTTGCCTGAGGAAGAGAATAACTATTGTTTAGAGTGTAATAGTGTTGTCCTGCGATAGTCACTGGACCGTTTTGACCATTAATAGTTAATGTACAAAATAAGAAAAATAGAGCTATTATTTGCGAGGATTTTTTCATATGTATATCCTTATTGTGGGTTACAATTATTATAAAGTATTTCTTTACGATCAATATTCTAGGTATGACCCATGTATTACGTCCCCTTCAAAGCCATATGGTTTTCCGAATATTGGAGGGAGATTTCCTTTTGATATTGTGGAATTTACAACACTTAATCCTGAACTAGATACAATCGATCCATTTATTGATGCCCCAGAAATTTCGCAATTAGTTCCTGAATTATAAATTGCACCATAATAGGTTGAGTTATCTACTTTTGTGTCACCATCAAAAATAATCGACAAACCACTTACAGTACTAGTTTGTTCAATTGTTATTCCTGAAGTTCCATATATTACAACGCTGTTAGAAAGATTGTTTACACCGTTACCAAGGGTGCTATTTCTGACCAAAATACTTCCACCAGATATTATTTCTATACCACCTGAGATATTTGATGAGTTGGTAATTGTAATATTATTAGATGAGATGATTTTTCCTGGACCATTTACAATGGCACCATCAAATGTTACATCCGCGCCATAAGTATTTGCCACTCCATTCAGATTAATTGTTCCTGTTTCTGTGTAGGACGTTGGAGCCGGGGGCTCTTCAGGCGAGGATTCTGGTGAGATGATAATTACATACCCATGACCGGAGTTATATCCGGCTGTGTTACTTTGATTGGTCCCACTATTATAGGATCCAGCACCGCCACCCCTATCAGGTGTCCCAGAGGTACCACAACCGCCACCGCCACCCGAATAACCACCTCCGGCTCCACCACCGAACCAACTACCGCCATTATTCCTTGCGCCACCGCCACCGCCAAAGCCTCCGTCAATATGGGATGAGCTTCCGCCAGACCTTACGCCACCATTACCACCATTTAGAAAACTTATTCCAGGACTATAACCGGTACCATTTCCTGAGAAACCGCCACCACCGCCACCGCCACCGTTTCCACTAGTTCCTTGTCCGCCATTTCCATTTGACCCACCAGTTTTACAACATCCCCAGCCACCATATCCAGTTTCTCCACTGGTTGATGTTGTTCCATTCTGTGAGGTTGTGGAACTGTTTGATGAACCGCCACCGCCACCGGATATAATTAATGGTGTCACAAAAACTGAATGAGTTGTCAGTGTCTGACCTGAACCAGTTTGCTTAACAACAAAAGTCCCGCCGCCGCCAGAGGACATTGGATTACTAGTAAGGCCCTTCTGACCAACTAATATATAAATAATATCTCCTTCATCTAAACTAAAATCACCACTCATTTTAGTACCCTTTCCTCCATGGCTTCCTCCTCCTCCAGCACCATAGGTTTCTATGGTATATGTTCCGGTAACTGGAATTATCCATTTTTGTATTCCATTGTTAACAGTTACCTGTCCATTTAGGTCTGTTCCAGCGTATGAGCTGTTGATCTGGCTTTGCGATGGTCCGTAGCGACCTGTTTGATTACAGTTTGTGAAGGAAATTGCTCCACTTGGTGTTGTTCCAGGATTACCAGAAGATCCTCCAGATCCTGAGGTAATTGATCCAGGCGGTCCGATTATAACTTTGCCATGACCGGAGTTATATCCGGCTGTATTACTTTGATTGGTTCCACCGTTATAGGATCCGCCACCGCCACCGGCACCACCTTGGCTCCAGGATCCGCCACCACCGCCAGAGTATCCGCCGGCACCACCGGCACCACCATATCCGCCGGCACCACCACCAAAGCCGCCGATTCCACCATATTGTCCGTTACCACCATTGCCACCATTTTTAAAACCAATACCAAGCTCACTAAAACTATTATAATTCCCGCTACCATTGCTATTAAATCCACCACCATTGCCACCGTAAGTACTTCCGGTTGCACCATTTCCGTTTGTCCCACCAGATCCTGGTCCAGCATAATTATTACTAGATGCGTTACCACCATTTGAGCCACTGGTGCCTGTATTACCACTTATTATTGAACCGCCATTATACCCGCCGCCGCCGCCGCCGCCAGCGACAATCAATGCGGTAGCGTTGGAATAGGTTGACCCTGTTGCAACAAAAGTTCCGCCGCCGCCGCCGCCGCCGTATTGACTATTGCTACTGTTTACACTGCCTTTTTGTCCCACAAGGATGTGCAATACCTGTCCCTGGGTCAGTTCAAAATTCCCAACCATCTTTGCGCCTTGACCACCTGATACGTTTCCAGCGCTACTGCCGCCATTACTCCCACCGGCGCCATAGGTCTCTATTGTATATGTTCCGGTAGCTGGAACGGTCCAGATCTGTATTCCATTGTTAACAGTTACATGCCCATCTAGGTCTGTTCCAGCGTATGCGCTGTTGACCGTATTTTGTGATGGTCCGTAGCGACCTGTTTGATTACAGTTTGTGAATTGTACCGGCCAGCCTTCATATGACTCTTCTTCTTCTTCTTCACCGCTGCCGCTACTGTCTACAGGAACCTCACTAATTATTGTCTGGAAATAGGTCCTATTATTGTCTGGAAATTCGGGTGGGGTACCAGGGTGAATTGTTCCTCCGTTGCCATTAGAGGTGTAGGCAGTACCTGCGATAGATAGGCCACTTAGATCTCCGTTTGAATATATGTCTCCATTAAAATTAGACCCGGATTGGCTAAATGTTGTGTTGTCCCCGAAATATGCAAGATTAAAAGCATCGGGATAAGAGGACAGAAATACTCTGGTGTTTCGAGTGGCGTCATTTATGTTTGCAGTACTCTTTAACATAGTAAAATGAGAGTAGGGGAGGTTAGTTCCATTTTGGTTTAGAGACTGATCAAAGGAAATGGTATAGTCTCCATTTCCAAGATTTTTTTCTATAGGGCTATAGTTAACTTCTCCACTTTCTTTATACAATTGAATACCATGTTCAAGACCGCTTATAGACAGATTACGAGTGCGAATATCAAGAAGATTATAACTAGAGACAGTATTTTCATTTACAATAAATCTTAAAAGATATATAGAGAAAAAACTGAGTATTAAAAAAATAGCTAAAGCAGTACCAAGCATAATAAATCCACTATCATGTTTATTTATTAAGCGGTCTTTTTTATTCATGATAGCTCATCGCTCTTCCAATATGAAGATTATATGGTAGTGTGTGACCTGTTAGCCGGATTGATTCATCACCGCTATTAAATTGAAAATCAAACATTAATGACTTAACGTCATCTAATTGTGATACCACATCAATTTCAGTTCCTTGATGTCCTATATAATAAATCGTTGAATTATTATAGTCTATTTTATCGGTTAGTATTTCATTGTTAGAACCAGCCACCTGATTGTTATTTTGAATGATGGTATTATTGCTTTTTATTTCATAGTTAATGGAGCTTCCATCAACAGAAAAAATGTTCAACCTTTTATTATTGCTGCCAGAAAATGATTGGGGGTTTTTTTGCCAGGATGCTTCTCTTTTGATTTTAAAGAACGATGCTCTGGCCTCTGATATGAATTTTTGCCTATTGAGCGCGCTTGAATAAATATTAACGGCATTTGCCAAAATATCAGCAGTAAGCGCGCCAAATATTGCAATTACCGCTATTACAATTACGAGTTCAATCAGGGTAAAACCACTTTTTGATTTTTTTTGTTTTTTGATATCAAACATCAGAAAGCATTGGTCATAATGAAAAAGTCACTAATAATAGGATATCTAGCATCACTATGTTTTATTTTTAATTCGATAAGTTTGTAGTTTGTGTTCTCGCTGCTAGTAATAAGCTGATTATTTACGTAAGAACATGTTAAGGAATATGTATAGTTCGGATAGTCAGCAAATGATACGAAGTCATGTGTTTGCGGAATATTTTCAAATCCATTCGATCGTAGTTGGTTTATTTTGCTGCTTAATAGCATAGACTGGATTGTAACAATCTCAGATTTTACTCGCATGTTTTTTGCTTGTGATAGCGCCTCAAGAAATACTAGAAAGGAGCCAGAGACTAGCACAATAACAATAACAACCTCGACAAGCGCGAATCCGTTCTTTAAATTTTTTTTCATTATTCTATAATGTCCCAGTTTCCAGTTAATCTGCTCACAATAATATTATGGGTACCATTTAGTGTGATTGTCCCGCTATTAAGGTAGTTTCCCCATTTATCAATATTGAGTGTCAGATTTGAAGATGTTATATCAACACCAGCTAGATTGCCATCCGAAATATTAATAATACCATTATCGCTCCCTGGATAGTTAGCCATTATATTTCCATCCTGTTTTATAGTATATGAATTCGAATTGTCATTAAATATAATTGACATACTCTTATGGTTTGCTAAGGATAGTTCTTTTATCAAATCCAAGTCTGACGTGATTTGATTAATTGCCACTGAAATACTTACCTCGCTAGTTACATCTTTTATTCTGGTAGACGCGACAGCAGCGAGAATGCCTAGAACGGCGATTATTACTACAAGTTCTATTAAGGAAAATCCTCTAATACTTGTTTTGATAAGATTTTTATAATCTTTTATTACTCTCATTGCCTAACCTAATCTAAGGTTTGATATAAGAAAACAACAGCTAGATTGTGAATAAAAAAGACTCTTGATAGGAGGGGCTGTCTGGGTCTGTATCCTTAATAAGTATATTACGTTTTTGTCTCCCATCAATCACATTTTCAATCCAAGTCTTATACATAA
>Ga0208407_1000889_pt1 | contig 13971 bp, 6 predicted proteins | sample ETNtaG_9_FD_185775 | JGI IMG/M metagenome (GOLD analysis project Ga0208407, IMG submission 185775) | Marine microbial and viral communities from oxygen minimum zone, Eastern Pacific Ocean - ETNP201406SV69 (SPAdes) (version 2) | ecosystem: Environmental > Aquatic > Marine > Oceanic ...
TCTGCGTCTTGGCAGAATGGCCTTACGTGTAGATTACGCCTATGTGAATTATAATGTATTAAAGCAGACCAATCAGATCGCTATTGGACTGGAATTTTAATCATGGAAATTCAGGAATGAGAATGGCTATATTCCGGGTCAATTCTACATACGATTGTGTTTATAACAATTCAGATTTTTCTGACGAAAAATAAAAAGAGGAGATAATCATGCAAATAAAAGCTAATTCATTTTTAGCAGTAATAGTATTCCTGTGTGTATCAACATCACTTTGTGCACAACAAAAGGATATATCAAAACTTTTCCAAGAACGTGTAAAACTCGTTGATGCACAGATGTCCTTTAATACTCAAGGTGTAACATACAATCACGGAAAAGCACCGCAGGTAAACAACCGTGATTCCAATTTTTATTCAACCCTTGTCGATTCATCTAAAAATGGATATGGTGCATATTACAAGACTACAAACCCTTTGGCATATGGTGTGGATGAAGGCTATTTTGCCGTCTATCGTCAGTGGATCACTGAAGAAGCAACGCACGGTATCATTGGTGCCGCTCAATCTGAAGATGGTGAAGACTGGTTCACATCGCAAGCATTGAATATGGAATATCCGAATGGTGATGTATCTCCTACTCTTCCAACAGCCACAGGTACACCACAAGGAAGGTATCCAAGTGCGGGATATGCTGAAGGTGCAAAACCTACTGCTATCTGGAATGAATATACCAATGCATCTTTTGGCGGTGGTGCGTATGGCGGATATCCACTCCATACCTATAATACACTTGGAATGGGTGAAGATGCCTATTGGGTTGCTTCAGTTCAATCCAATTCGGGCTGCGCAACATACCCTTGTGATCCACCGGATCTTTGGAATGGAAATGCAATGCTGATTCCAGAAGGTAATTCTTATAAATTCTTAGCAGCCTATTCAGGTTGGGAAGCAGGTAGTTACAAAACTTATATGATTACAAGCTCCTATCACACCGCGGGCTATAACTTATTAAATGAGCCATATGTTTGGACAGATGATTTGGAAGTAACTGATGCCGGAGACTCATTATGGCTTGGTGGTAATTATGTTTCCACACCTGATTATGATATCAACGCTGATGGTGTCGGATATTTGGTTCAGGTTGGATGGAGTAATATAACCGATATAGACGGAGATGATAATGACGTTGATCTGATCACAGATCAGAACCAGGGTATTTTCTATAAAATGACCGATGATTATGGTGATTCATGGTCAGAAGATGGTGGATACAAGAATTCCGGTTACCATGTGATTCCAGACGCGGTTGCATTGCGGTTGACTGACTCACTTTACAATGTTTGGACAGAAGAAGAAAATGAATATTACTATCACTATGGAGATTCATTGTTTTTCGAAGATGATACGTTGGAAGATGGTGAATATATCCCTTATTTAATGACCCCGGGCTGGTTCCCATTTTATACCTATGAGTTAGCAACAGACAGTGAAGGTGGATTGCATATTGTTTTTCCAACACTTAGGAGACTGTGTAAAGACCAGAATGGTGGTTGTGATGATGGTGATGGAGACGGATATGCTGACTCTTTATATTACACTTGGGATCTAGGTGGATCAGGTATCTGGCATATTTATAGCCCTGACCCCATGTCAGGCGAAGATAATTGGGTTGCTTCTTTAGTACATGATATGGCAGCTGATTATGAAGCAGAGTGGATGCAAGGTAATGTTCCATCAGCCTACCATGATGGTGATAGTGACTGGTTTGGAACCATGCAGTACTTCTATCCAAATATTACCATGAGTGCTGAATCAGATGGTGTAATGTGGTTTGCTATATCTGGAATGTCAGAATATGAAAGTGAATATGACATGGATAGTATAGAAACAATTATACCGACAGATATTGACCTTTGGATGGCAAAATCAACTGACAATGGTCTCCATTGGTCGGAAGCAGAAAATGTGACTAATTCTTACGGTGAAGGTGATCTAAATTTAGGCGGATATCCAACAGAAGCTGCCTTGGAAGCAGGTGTACATCTTGCCAGTCAGGGTATGGATGAATCTGTAGGTGTTTTCTATCAAATGGCCGATTTTAGTGTTGCAACTATTGCTGATGAAGCTGGTTTTGAAGATTACAAGAATTGGGTCTATGTGGGTGTCTATGAGAATGATTGGGAATATGAGGGGTCTGTTGGCATTGATCAAGAGCTTACTCCCAAGGATTTTACCTTGAATCAAAATTACCCAAATCCATTCAACCCGATTACGCAGATTCAATATGAAATGAAATCTGCAGGTCAAGTAAATATGGAACTATTTGATATTCGAGGAGCAAAAGTTCGAACACTTATCAATGAGAACAAACCTGAAGGTTCCTATCAATTTACATTTGATGGATCACAATTATCGAGTGGTGTATATTTCTACAGTATGACAGCAAATGGGATTACCAAAACACGTAAACTTGTTTTAATGAAATAATTGTAACTCCATTAAATAATCTAATAAAAGTGGGGCATTGTTTATGAGGACAATGCCCCACTTTATCGTTTTAGAGATATAGAAAGGAAATCCTTATGCGTTCAATAATTATTCTCATTACAACATTAAGTCTTTTATTTGCAAAAGATATAAATCACAGAGTTCAACCAATCGAAAAAGATGGAGCCAATTCATCTTTCCATCGGTTGGAAAATAATTCGCAGGTTAATGAATCTAGAGCATCGCGTGAAGATACCACCACAATTTGGTTCGAAGATTTTGAAGGTGATATATCAGGATGGATCATAGATTCTGAATGGGAATTAACTGAGACAGAATCTAATAGTCCTACCCACAGTCTACACATAGACAATAGTAATTATGATGTTGTTTCTTCAATCATTTCTCCAGTAATGACTTTTCCGGAGATAGATGAAAACTCTGGGATCAGTTTTTCCTTCGCCTTGAATTGTAACCTACCTGATTCTGATGGTGACGGCGATAATCTTCTTGAAGATTACTATTGGGTTGATATCGCAAATCTAAGTGATGTTCCAGTCTATTTTCATTCATCATCATCGGATGCATATGAAGGACAAAGCTGGTGGTGTGCTGATCCGGATGTTGGTGGATATACCGATGCCTGGGTACAGGTATTGCAGTCTCCTGTGATCACAGTTCCAGTTGGAGGAGAATTGTCTGCAATGATGAAGTGGGGTATTGAAGCATCTGCTGGTGCATCTGTTGGAGGTACCTGCACAGATGGCTGGGATGCTGCGAATGTTAGAATCTCTAATGATGGCGGAAGCACTTGGAATCTATTAACCGGTGATGATGATTACGATTTTGAATATGGTTATGGCTGGATTTATAATGATCTTGAATATGATTGTGGTGGTTCCTTAGAGCAGGTCGCTGCAGGATGGGGTAACCAGGCAGACTGGCATGAAGTTACTTTTGATCTAAATGCGTATGAAGGTCAGGATGTGCTTATTCAGTTTGCGTTTGGTTCAGACCCTTCATACTCAACACCCGATGACAATACTTTGACTGGTTTTAAGGTAGATAATATAACAGTCACAAATGGTGATGGAGATGTTGTTTATTTTGATAATGCAGATGATGAGACATCTATGATTCCTATGAGCGGACTTGAGTTTGCATGGGATCAGGTATTTTATGATTATGGGGATATTACACGGCCAGGTGGTCTGGGTTGGGATAGTTATGATGCTGGAGATCCTTTTAACGGAAATATTTTACTTGACCTTTCTGATTTAGCAGGCTCTGATGTTATTTTCCGGTGGAAAGTTCGACTTGATGACAATGATGATGGGGGTAATGGCGACGGATTTTTTATTGATGATATCCATGTTTGGAAAATCGATTACAATGTAATACCTACGGTTCAAAATCTAAATATTTATAGTGACGACAGCCAGGTTTCACTTACCTGGGATATGCCACCATCTGAGTCTTACGATAACGATGAAGTTGCAAATGATGATGGTTCACCTGAAAATAGTTGGGCTTGGAGTGTAGAAACAGTCAGGTATGCATCTGTTTTTGATATGCCCTATGGGACTGAATCAGTGGTAGTCCATTCTGCCAGTTTTGCTCCAAACTCATTAGATGATCAACCCATTAATGCAGAGATTGAAGCATATAATGTCTCCCCTATAGGTATCCCAGAAACGGTACCTGTTTATTCAACAACTGCTACGTTAGAAGATGAGACTTGGACCAGTGTAGAATTTTCAGATTGGACTTTTTCCGGTGACTTTCTCATTGCATTGGTCGTCGATTCAACGGTTTATATGAGTATTGATGAAGATGCATCTACTGCCTATTCTTATATAGCCAGTCCGGATTTTGGTTCGGATGACTGGTTTCGTATTAATGATATTCTAGATTCAGGCGGTGAATGGTTGATTCGTTCCACTGTAACTACTATGGGTACAGCTGTTGAACCTGGGTTTAATATTTATCGCGATCCTGGTGTAGATGGTAGCCAATGGCAGCTCATGTTCAATGGGCAGAATATTAACACGAATGAATATGTTGATAATCTGACAGAAAATGGAATAGAATATTGCTATAAAGTTTCTGCAGTTTATGGAAGCGAAGAAAGTGAACAGGCTGGTCCGGTGTGTGCAACTCCTGAATCAAATACGATTTATGAAGTTGCATATGATGATGGCAGTGCAGAAACAAGCTATAGTTTCGGTACCCTAAATTATTTTGCTGTGAAATTCACACCATCTGGTTATCCCGCTGATCTATACCGCGCTAGTTTCTACACTGATGGGGTTACTAATGGTGTTGGGCTAGTTCATGTTTGGGACGATGATGGTGAGAATGGATCGCCAGGGACAATATTGTTAGATGCATTTCCCATCACATTTGTAGGTAATACTTGGAAATACGTTTCTTTATCTGATTTTAATATTACCATCAATGATGGTAGTTTCTATGTTGGTATAAGAGAAACAGATCAAACGCCACCCATCGGTATAGATACAGATAGCCCTTCCACAAATAGTATTATTAACATTAGCGATGGGGGTAGTTGGGAACCTTTAGGTAATTATTTTGAGGGCGCTTTTTTGGTGCGTGCAGAATTGGATTCTGTTAATGCACTGGGAGTTGATGATGGTTTAACTGGGAATATTCCAGAATCTTTCGGGCTGAAACAGAATTTCCCAAATCCGTTTAATCCGACAACTACGATCGAATTTGATCTGGCATCAGGTGCATTTGCTTCCATAGTACTCTATAGCATTACTGGTAGAGAAGTAAAGACACTTGTAAATAGTAACCTTCAAGCAGGTCATTATGTATTCGATTTAAATGCAAGTGAGTTGTCATCCGGTATGTACTTTTATAAGTTGACAGCCCAAAATTTTGATGGTCAGATTATCTTTTCATCAACCAAAAAAATGGTATTGATGAAATAATTCATTAATTGAAAGAAGATGGGAGTATGCCCATCTTCTTTATCTGAAAAGAGAAGAACCCTATGAAAAAAATAATATTCCTGTTAAACCTATTTCTTTTAAGCATAGTCTACGGCGATATTTATTCTGACCGCATATTAGTTTACATTGATAATTCCGTAACTAATTTTCAAATTGATGAAAATACAGGCCGTACAAATCTGGATGAGTTAAATCAAAAGTTAGATGATTTATCGGTAGATAAAATTCAGCAATGGCTACCTTATGCAAGGCCAACAGACCGAGATGGGGATATTTATTTAAATCGATACTATGTGATTGAGTTATCTTCCAATCGGTCGGATATTTTAACTTTAGTGAAAGATGTTGAATTATTATCTTCAATTCGTTTTTCTGAAACTATGGGTATTAACCGTCCTGATTATATTCCGAATGATCCATATTGGAACCAGCAATGGCATATGCCAAATATTGAAGCACATCATGCTTATGATCTTTGGGATATTGATGGCGGTGAGATCCCCGGGCAAATGGCAGATGGTATTATGATTGTTGGTATCTCAGATGATGCTATGGATTGGGATCATCCAGATTTGATTAATAATATATGGCAAAATCTTGGAGAAGATGCTGATGGTGATAGCGTTGTTCTTGTCCAAAGTGGAAATACCTGGATATTTGATCCTGATGATGTGAATGGTGTGGATGATGATAACGATGGGTATATTGACAATTTTATTGGTTGGGATATGGCAGATGATGATAATGATCCTACCTATGAAAATGCTGGTATGAGTCATGGAACTAGCGTGGGTGGATGTGTTGCTGCCACAACAAATAATAATAGTGGTATATCATCAGTAGGCTGGTCTGTAAAATTGATGCCATTTCGATGTTCCAATGATGGTGAATGGATTGAATATGGTTACAATGGAATTTTAGGCGCCGCCCAGATGGGTGCAAATGTGATCAATTGTAGTTGGGGAGGTACAAGCGGGGGCAATCAATCTGTAATCAATGCAGCCTACAATACTTATGGTTGTATAATCGTTGCAAGCGCGGGGAATGGTGGTTCTGATGGGAATACAGATTTTGGAATGCATTGGCCATCCGGTTTAAATCATGTGATCTCTGTAACGGCAAGTGGCCCGGGCGATAATTTTAATTGTTGGGCAACAGCCGGAGAGACAGTTGACCTTTCTGCACCGGGAGAGAGTGTATATACTACGAGCCTTGGAGGTGGGTACGGTTCTAGCTGGGGCACATCATTCTCATCGCCCATAACAGCTGGTGCAGTTGCACTATTATGGTCAAAATTTCCAACAGCAGATCAGGAATGGGTGGAAGAAAGAATTATTTCTACCACTGATACTTTCTCTGATATGACTGGTTCCTGTCAAGGCACTAGTTTAGAAGGTATGCTAGGCTCTGGACGATTGAATATTAATAAAGCATTAACTGCAGGACTATTCCCAAGCCTGTCTATTCAGGATGTCAATTATCAAAATGATTCAGATGGTGATGGTGTATTCAATCCAGGCGAACAGGTAAAAGTTAAACTTGTGATTGCAAATGGAGAAGGTTGGGCTGATGCAGAAAATGTAATTGCGACACTTACAACTGAAGATAATCGAATTGCGATTTTAGATAATACAATCGTATTTGATGATCCCATACCCGCGGGTAATTCAACTTTTACTTTGATTGATCATTTTTTATTATACTCACTTGCTAATGCCCAGTTGGGAAATATTCCTTTCAATGTTCATATACAATCAGGAACAAGTGAACCTTACTATGAAATTGATTTTGATATTACTGTTCCACTTTCCTTAAACCAATATGGTTTTCCAATAGAAGGCGTTTCTATTAAATCTTCTCCACTTATTGCAGATTTAAACAATAATTCACTTGGAGAAATATATTTTGGCAGTGAAGATGATAATATGTATGGTTACATGATTGCTGGATTCCCTCTTTCTGGATTTCCCTTTGAGGCTGGTGATAAAATTCAATCCAGTCCTGCGGCAGGTGATGTTGATGGGGATGGTAATAATGAAATTGTCTTCGGTTCTTATGATGGGAAGCTTTACATCCTGGGTACAAATGGGAGCCCGGAATTAGCTTATTTAGTATCCGGTTTTATCATTGGTTCTCCTGCTTTGGGTGATTTTGATGGAGATAATGATTTGGAAATCGTTTTTACAACACAAAATAATTCATCAGGGAAACTATATGCCATTCATCATACTGGTGATAATATGGATGGATTTCCGGTGGACCTGGATGAAAAAATGGTTGTGGGTGCTGCTATTGGTGATTTAGAAGCAGATGGATTGTTGGATATTGTGGTTACAACGTATGAAGACAATATCTATGCAATCAATAGCGATGGATCAATTAAATCTGGTTTCCCTTATGTGGCATCTCATCGCTTTAGATCACCTGCTACTCTGGTTGATTTAGATAATGATAATGATCTGGAAATTGTAGCGGGGAATGATGATGGGAATCTTTATATCCTTCATCATGATGGTACAGTCATGACAACCTATGATGTAGGGGATGATATTCGAGGCGGTATTTCAGTCGCTGATATTAACGATGATGGCAGTAATGAATTATTATTTGTTGGTTATGATGATAAAATTCATGTTTGGAATCCCACAACAGAATCAGAATTGGATGGTTGGCCTTATGATATGGAAAACAATGCTCTATCATGCCCGGTAACAGCAGATTTAGATAATGATGGCGATTTGGAAATTGTTACCGCCATGAAATCAGGTACGATTTATATTTTCCATCATGACGGATCAATTTATAATAATTTTCCTTATACTGTTGCCGGGAATATTGAAACAACTCCTGCTATTGGGAAATTGGATTCTGATGATGATTTTGAAATTGTATTTGGTACAACATCGGGATTACAGGTAATTGATATTAAATCGGAGAGTGGTGAAAGAGACTCATGGAAGTTGCATCGCGGTAATATGATGAGAACTGGATTGTATAATACCACACTGGCTTCCGTTGATCCAAAAGATCAAATTGTACCAGACAAATTTTATGTGAGTCAAAATTATCCAAATCCATTTAATCCCACAACTAAGATCGAATTTGATTTAGCATCAGATGCATTTTCTTCCATAATACTTTATGATGTAACTGGTAAGGAAGTGAAAACACTTGTGAATAGCAACCTTCAAGCAGGCCATTATGTTTTTGAATTGAATGCTAGCGAATTGCCATCCGGTATGTATTTTTATCAACTGAATGCAAAGAAACCGTCAGGGCAAATGATATTCTCTGCTACAAACAAGCTGGTCTTGCTGAAGTAAACAATGACTGATATATTTCCTAAGAACATAAGAGAGTTATATGAGAATATTATCTAGACTTATCCCAATTATTATTTTTTCGTACAATTTTATTCTTTTACAAGAATATCAGGAAGTATGTGGTACCCCAGAGCCAACTGAGGATGAGGTCAATGAATCAAGGAGGCTTGTAGATGATTACTGGGGCTTAAATGGGAGAGATGGTCGTGATAATGAGCCAGTCCATATATTGGTTGCGTGGCACGTAATATATAGTTCTTCAGGTCAGGGTAATATTAGTGATGGGACTATAGAGCAAGCAGTCAATGGTTTGAATAATGCTTATAATGAAACATTCAATTATTTCTTTACACTTGATACCGTGACAAGAACTATGAGCGATGAATGGTTTACAGTTACTTCGGAATCAGCAGCTTCTTATTCTGAACAAGAAACGGCAATGAGAGATTCATTAAGTATAGACCCCGTCCATCACTATAATATTTATTCTGTAAAGACACTACCTACTTCTGAAGGTTGGATTACTCTGGGTTGGAATTATTTCCCAATGTGGAACCCAGAAGGCAGTATCTGGCAAGGTACTACAATTCATTTCCAATATATTAATGGTGGTACACTACCTCATGAAGCTGGTCATTATGTAGGGTTGTTTCATACTTTCCAAGGAGGTTGTTTTGGTACTAATGATGCTGTGGATGACACTCCAGCTATGTCGGAAGATGCGATATATTCTTGTAATCAAAATCAAGACAGTTGCCCTGATGATGAAGGTCTGGATCCCGTTACAAATTTTATGAATTATTCAGATTGCCAGAATATGTTTACAGAAGGTCAAGCTGAACGCGCATATGCAATAATTGAAGAGTATCATCCGGGTCTTTTAGAAAATGAGTTTTATTATCCCAATTTATCTATTAGTAATGTGAGTTTTATGAATGATACCGATGGAGATTTTGTTTTCAATCCTGGGGAGACAATGACAGTTAAACCAAGCATAATTAATTCTGTGGGTGTAACTGCAGATGATGTTCAGCTAGTCCTTTCTACGGATGATGATAGATTGGCAATTACAGATAGTATCATTCAATTTCAAAGTTCTATTGAACCAGGTGAAGTGGTTTCTGAACCACTGGATTGGTTCGAAGTCTATGCTTCTCCGGATGCTCAGTTAGGCAATATTTTGTGTAATATTAATATCACAAGTGGTAGTGAACAGTATCCTTATGAAATTGATTTTGATATTACTGTTCCACTTTCCTTAAACCAATATGGTTTTCCAATAGAAGGCGTTTCTATTAAATCTTCTCCACTTATTGCAGATTTAAACAATAATTCACTTGGAGAAATATATTTTGGCAGTGAAGATGATAATATGTATGGTTACATGATTGCTGGATTCCCTCTTTCTGGATTTCCCTTTGAGGCTGGTGATAAAATTCAATCCAGTCCTGCGGCAGGTGATGTTGATGGGGATGGTAATAATGAAATTGTCTTCGGTTCTTATGATGGGAAGCTTTACATCCTGGGTACAAATGGGAGCCCGGAATTAGCTTATTTAGTATCCGGTTTTATCATTGGTTCTCCTGCTTTGGGTGATTTTGATGGAGATAATGATTTGGAAATCGTTTTTACAACACAAAATAATTCATCAGGGAAACTATATGCCATTCATCATACTGGTGATAATATGGATGGATTTCCGGTGGACCTGGATGAAAAAATGGTTGTGGGTGCTGCTATTGGTGATTTAGAAGCAGATGGATTGTTGGATATTGTGGTTACAACGTATGAAGACAATATCTATGCAATCAATAGCGATGGATCAATTAAATCTGGTTTCCCTTATGTGGCATCTCATCGCTTTAGATCACCTGCTACTCTGGTTGATTTAGATAATGATAATGATCTGGAAATTGTAGCGGGGAATGATGATGGGAATCTTTATATCCTTCATCATGATGGTACAGTCATGACAACCTATGATGTAGGGGATGATATTCGAGGCGGTATTTCAGTCGCTGATATTAACGATGATGGCAGTAATGAATTATTATTTGTTGGTTATGATGATAAAATTCATGTTTGGAATCCCACAACAGAATCAGAATTGGATGGTTGGCCTTATGATATGGAAAACAATGCTCTATCATGCCCGGTAACAGCAGATTTAGATAATGATGGCGATTTGGAAATTGTTACCGCCATGAAATCAGGTACGATTTATATTTTCCATCATGACGGATCAATTTATAATAATTTTCCTTATACTGTTGCCGGGAATATTGAAACAACTCCTGCTATTGGGAAATTGGATTCTGATGATGATTTTGAAATTGTATTTGGTACAACATCGGGATTACAGGTAATTGATATTAAATCGGAGAGTGGTGAAAGAGACTCATGGAAGTTGCATCGCGGTAATATGATGAGAACTGGATTGTATAATACCACACTGGCTTCCGTTGATCCAAAAGATCAAATTGTACCAGACAAATTTTATGTGAGTCAAAATTATCCAAATCCATTTAATCCATCAACAAGCATCGAAATCCAATTAGCTGAACCTAATAATTTAATTGTGAGTATTTTTGATATGACCGGGCGTTTAATTAATACCTTGGTTAATGATAAATTAGAAGCTGGACTATATACTGTTGAATGGAATGGAAAAGGCCAAAATGGACGATTGGTACCGACAGGTATATATATCATAAAAGTAGTCTCCGGCAAAAATAGTCATAATCAAAAAATAGCTTTCGTAAAATAGATTAGGCGATTGCAAAATAGGTATTAGATTAATTAAATTTAAGTACAACCCATAATGGAGTTTATTGTGAGAAAAATATTTGGATTAATTTTAACAAGCGGCTTGCTAATGACAAATGTTTGGGCAGACATTGATTGTCCGGCGGATTCAGCCCTTCATGTTGACATGCGAACTATGTTGCCTGATGGTAGTCCAAACCCAACTTACGGGCAAGAAATAGCGACCGGTGTTTGTGGTTGTCTTGGTTTTGTCAATGGTGTGCAAATAGATGATAATACAATCACTTTTACTGTGCGGATGGTTGATAACGAATCAATTCGTGGTGTTGAATTGGATGTATATCATAATGCTGGTGATGTGCTTCATTACGGTCCTGAAGCCTATGAAGATGCAAATGGTAATGGGAATTACGATTCTGGAGAATCATTTACTGATTTAGACGGTGATGGTGAATGGTCATCTAATGCATTTGGCTCACGTGTTGAAAAAGGGAGCAAATTATTAAATGTTACTGATGAAAATGGCGAACAACGTACTATGACTCTATTAAGCAATCGTTTAAATGATCATGTGAAAGTTTTAGCATATAATACATCTCGTGCCTGGACTGAAGGCAATAGTGAAGAAGGCGATTTATTTTTTATTACTTATGGGTTACCTCAAGGTGCTGGTGCGCTGCCAGCTGAAATCGCATTCCATTTTGGAACAGCAAATCTGCCTGGTACATCTATGGATCCAAATATCCTAAATGTTGTTTGTGGCTATCCTGATGAAGATAATCCTATGGTAATTAATACATCCAACGTTGCAACTGATAATGGGGAAATTTTCCCGGATGCGTTTGCATTGAATCAGAATTATCCCAATCCATTTAATCCATCCACACAAATCTCTTTTGATGTACCTGCGGGTGCAGATCATGTGATGATCAATGTATATAACATCTTGGGTCAAAACGTGAATACATTAGTGAATGAAGTCATGAGTCCTGGTTCTTATACTATAGATTGGAATGCAACAGATTTTATGGGCAATGCTGTCGCTTCAGGTATCTATTTTTATGAATTGAGGAGCAAATCTTTTACTGCAAGAAAGAAAATGTTATTGATTCGCTAATACTATACCCAAACTGAAACTTTTAACTAAATTCCCCTATCTTGGATAGGGGAATTTTTTTATGCGGACCACAAAAAAACAAATTCTTTTAGGGTTCCTGTTCAGTTGGGTATTGTCTCAACAGGCCTACAGGTCTGTTGAAAGTATCCAGTCTGAATGGAACGAATACACGTCTTACCAAAAAGACGAGAGAGTCTCTTTCTGCGATTTTCTTTTCAAGGAAGGGCACTATGAACGGTGTCTTCTTACAGCATTCCAACTTTTGTACCAATTTCCTAACGATCCAATAAGCCCGACCATCAATTATTATATCGCCAGATGTTATGAGGAAATGCAAATTTATAACTTGGCACATCAATATTATCGGGAAGTGATTCAAAACGAACCAGAATCATCCTTAATCTATAAAGCAGCAAACTACCGAGATATTTATGTCAATTTATTAGCAGGTGAAGTAAGTGAACTTCTGGAAGCTACCAAAAATACTGATGATCCATATATGATTACATTCAGAGGATATGCACAAATGAAGAAATTGAAGTGGGAAGAAGCTCGGCTCTCATTCATTAATGCGCAAGCATTATTCAATCATTCACACTATAATAAATTAATGGGACCATTATACCAAACAATTGAAAATGTAGGTTCTGTTCCAAGACATAATCGGTACCTTGTGTTTTTATCAGGATCACTTATGCCAGGAGGTGGCCAATTCATGCTACGGGAATGGGACAAAGGTCAAGGCATCTTAACCAGTGTAGGATTAATGGTTCTAATCGGATCTTGGGGTAAAGTTGAATCCTTTGTTGATGGGAATCGATTCATAGATTCTGAAGGGACGTCAATACCATTGTATAATAATTATGAAGAAAATAATTCCCATAAAGATTTGGCTAACGGGGACCAGATCCCAAAAAAGATGAACGTAAGATCATCATCTTTAAAATATAGTATACCACCCTTATTAATTGGCGCAGGTATATTTATCGGAAGCACATGGAAATCTTTTATAGATACACAGACCAAAAATGAAAGATTAGTCGAATTTTATATTGAAGAAAGAATAGATAAAATATCCCCGTCCCGTTTTCTAGATTTTCCGGAACCAACCCTCATTGTAACGGAAGAATAATTCAATTAAAAAAGTAATTTATTAGTAGAATAAATATTGCTATGGCAAAAATGAGTATTTAATTTTGTCGGCTTTTTACAGCATGATTTTTGAAAATTTGGTATGCGACGAGTCTAACGTTGATTCTGGCCAAAAACGACAAACATCTTTATTACATACAATGGAGAGT
>Ga0208407_1000892_pt1 | contig 13952 bp, 13 predicted proteins | sample ETNtaG_9_FD_185775 | JGI IMG/M metagenome (GOLD analysis project Ga0208407, IMG submission 185775) | Marine microbial and viral communities from oxygen minimum zone, Eastern Pacific Ocean - ETNP201406SV69 (SPAdes) (version 2) | ecosystem: Environmental > Aquatic > Marine > Oceanic ...
GATATTAATCTTAGAATTAGGGCCGCCGAAAACATACAGAGTCCCACCTCTAGCCTTAACCTCTTCTAAATTTGAAACAAGTTTTTCGGTAAGAGTATTTTCAGGAGATAAAGCAACCACGGGAATTTGATCGTCAACCAGCGCAAGTGGTCCATGTTTTAATTCTCCAGCAGGATAGGCCTCAGCATGAATATATGAAATTTCTTTCAGCTTCAATGCGCCCTCTTGTACGATTGGGAAGAACATTCCTCGGCCCAAAAATAACGCATTATGTTTATCAGCTATATTCGGAACAATCTCAGAAATTGTATTAGAGAGCTTTAATGTTTCTTGAATTACTTCAGGCAAAGATCTTAATTCATTGGCAAGGTGGATTCTTAAATTTTTGTCTCTATCTAAACTTTTTGCAATGGACATGGCAAGCAACATTAACCCTGCAAGCTGAGTGGTAAATGCCTTGGTTGAGGCAACGCCTATCTCTGGGCCAGCATTGGTGAATAGGGCATGCTCTGATTCTCTTGCTAGAGAACTGGTCGGGACATTACATATTGAAAGAGTGCTTAAATAATCTTTTTCTTGCGCATATCTTAATGCGGCTAGGGTATCTGCTGTTTCACCCGACTGAGAAATAGTGACGAACAAAGTGCCTTCTTCTACCAAAGGATCTCTGTATCGATATTCACTTGCAAAATCTACATAACAGGGAATTTTTGCTATCTGCTCAAACCAAAATCTTCCAACCTTGCCTGCATGCAAACTGGTCCCACAGGCAACGAACTGGATTCTTTTAATTTTACCAAAAACGTCTGAAGAGCCTAGACCAAATATATTGTCTAATACGTCGTCTTCTCCAAGCTTTCCGTTGATAGTATTGGCAATCGATTCGGGTTGTTCATATATTTCTTTCTCCATAAAATGAGAATACTTGCCTTTGGTAACGGCGTTAACCGCTATATCTATTTCGGTTATTTCTCGAGTTACCTGAGAGTTTTTTCCATCAAACACTTGATAGCTTTCCTTGTTGATTTCAGCAACATCGCCATCTTCTAAAAAGACAAATTCATTGGTTAGTTGAGAAAGGGCCAGCGGATCAGATGCTGCAAAATTTTCTTCCAAGCCAACTCCGATTAAGAGCGGGCTTTTGTTTCTCGCAACAACCAGCCTGTTTTTATCATGAATGTGAATGGCTGCTATAGCATATGCCCCATCTAACTCTTTAATTGCATCTTGCATGGCTGCAAGCAAATCACCGGAAGATTGCAGATGCTGGTGAAGTAAGTGCGCTATCACCTCTGAATCAGTTTCTGATTGAAAGGTATAACCATCCTTAGTTAATTTTTCAGTAAGCTCAAGATAGTTTTCTATAATTCCATTGTGGACAATGTGAACTTCTCCACTGGATGCGTGAGGGTGTGCATTTTGTTCTGAGGGTTGTCCATGCGTTGCCCAACGAGTATGAGCAATGCCAAGTTTGCTTTTGGGGCGCTTTTCAATCATTCCATCTTCAAGCAAGCTTACTTTACCCAAAGTTCTCAAATTAAAAATGCTGTCTTTTTGATGAAGAGCAATTCCAGCTGAGTCGTAGCCACGATACTCCATCTTGTGCAGGCCTTGAACCAATAGCTTGCCTACATTGCGAGATGATGCCGCTCCTATGATTCCACACATATTATTTTTTGTTTTTAGCCCAGTCTTCTTTGATGACTTGTTTGCCTCGGCCTACCGCCAAAGCTTCATCAGGCACATCCTTGGTAATAACAGATCCAGCGCCTACGTATGCGCCCTTACCAATATTAACTGGCGCAACTAAAGAAGAGTTAGTTCCAATAAAACTTTCCTCGCCAATGCTTGTTTTATGTTTGTTGGTTCCATCGTAATTGCATGTAATGGTTCCAGCCCCAACATTTGTTTTTTTGCCTATATCTGCATCGCCCAAATATGCAAGATGATTAGCTTTAGCCCCATCTCCAAGCTTGGTTTTTTTGGTCTCAACAAAATTACCTATTTTGGCATTATCTCCTATTTCTGACCCCTCTCTAAGACGGGCATAAGGCCCTATATTGCAATTGGAGCCAACAATTGCAGATGAGAGGTGGCTAAAAGATTCAATGACTGAATTATCTCCAATAGAAACATCTTGAAGGACAACGTTTGATTTAATGGTGACGTTGTTGCCAAGGGTAACTTTACCTTCAAAAATAACATTTACATCAATTGAGCAATCTTTTCCAGCCTCAACATCACCCCTGACATCAACGCGTGTTGCGTCTAAAAGTGTAATTCCTTGTTCTAGTAATTTTTCAGAGCCCATGTTTCTTAATATTGATTCTAGCTCGTGCAATTCTTTTTTGTTATTTGCTCCCATCACTTCAGAGGGGTTGGCTTGAATACAATTTATTTTAACCCCTTTTGCAGAAAGTATCTCGACTAAGTCTGTAAGATAATATTCATTGGCTGCATTTTGGTTGTTGATATCTTCTAGAGCTGCCTTTAAAAGTTGGCCGTCAATTAATAAAATTCCTGTAAATACTTCTTGTATTAACCTCTCATCATCAGATGCGTCTTTTTGTTCAATGATCTTTAAAGCTTGATTTTGATCATTGGTCACCACTCTTCCGTAGCCCGTTGGATCATTTAAAATCATGGATAGAAGTGTACACTCTTGTCCCGAATCAATAAGGGCTGCTATGGTCCTGCTGCTAATTAAGGGTACGTCACCATATAAAACCAATACTTTTTCACCATCTTTAATTAGATGTGCTGCTGTCTTAACAGCGTGTGCGGTACCAAGTTGTTCATCTTGGTCTGCTGTTAGAATCTGGGGATCAATTGTTGCTAGATGCTGCTTTAATAAAGCTTTTTCATGCCCAATAACAACAGTTATATTTTTACTACTTTCTTTTGCTGTCTTAATGACATGAGAAATAAGGCTTTGTCCCCCAAGCGGCTGCATAACCTTTGGCAGATTTGTATTCATTCGGGTGCCCTTGCCTGCTGCAAGGATAATAGTATGAATATTCAACGCAATGACGAATTAAGTTTGATACAAGTACCTTACTTGTTTTTTCTTAGTTTTTGAATGGTTTTGATTCTTGCGGCTGCTTCAGCTAATTGAGCTGCCGCTTTCGTATAATCTAGTTCTGACTCTTTATCATGCATATTTTTTTCTGCAAGCTCTTGGGCTTTGATGGCTTCGGCTTCATCCATTGATTCTGCACGCTCGGCTCTATCAGATAAGAAAGTAACTATATCGGGCTGTATTTCAATAAACCCGCCTGAGCAAAAAAAGGTTTTTTCGTCATCACCGTTTTGAACCCGCACCGGGCCTGGCGCTAAGCCTGTAAGCAGGGGGGTGTGCCCCGGAGCAATGCCTATTTCACCAAGAGAGCCTGTAGCAAAAACCATGGTTCCTTCACCAGAAAAAATTTCTTCACTTGATGAAACTATGCTGACTTTAATGGTGGACATAAATTATAGGTTTTTTGCTTTTTCTACAGCTTCTTCAATGGTTCCAACCATATAAAAAGCTTGCTCTGGAAGATCATCATAATCTCCAGCTAGGATTCCTTTAAATGATTTAATTGTGTCTTCTAGTTTTACATATTTTCCAGGAGAGCCTGTGAAAACTTCTGCAACAGTAAAAGGTTGAGACAGGAATCTTTCAATCTTTCTAGCTCTTGCAACTGCTAGCTTATCTTCTTCTGATAGCTCATCCATGCCCAAAATAGCGATAATGTCTTTAAGCTCTTTATATTTTTGTAAAACCCCTTGAACGCCTTGGGCAACATTGTAGTGCTCTTCACCAACTACAAGTGGATCTAGTTGCCTGCTAGTTGAATCGAGCGGGTCTACTGCTGGGTAGATTCCAAGCTCAGCAATTTGCCTTGAAAGCACAACGGTTGCGTCTAAGTGAGCAAAAGTGGTTGCTGGTGATGGGTCTGTTAAGTCATCAGCTGGAACATACACGGCTTGAATTGAAGTAATAGAACCATCTTTTGTTGAGGTAATTCTTTCTTGTAGAGCGCCCATTTCCTCGGCTAATGTCGGCTGATATCCAACAGCTGATGGCATTCTTCCTAGTAACGCAGAAACCTCAACTCCGGCTAAAGTATATCGATAAATGTTATCAATAAAAAGCAGGACATCTCTTCCCTCATCTCTGAATTTTTCAGCCATTGTTAATCCTGTTAATGCAACCCTAAGTCTATTTCCAGGGGGTTCGTTCATTTGCCCATAAACCATAGCTACTTTTGATTCACTTGGTTTCTCGACGTTTACTACTCCTGACTCTTGCATTTCATAGTAGAAGTCGTTTCCTTCACGGGTTCTTTCCCCAACCCCTGCAAAAACTGACAGCCCAGAGTGCTCAGTCGCAATGTTGTTGATGAGCTCCATCATGTTCACAGTTTTGCCCACCCCAGCTCCACCAAACAAACCAATTTTTCCACCCTTTGCAAACGGGCATATCAAATCAATTACCTTGATGCCTGTCTCAAGCAAGTCATCCGAAAGAGATTGATCCATATAACTTGGTGGCTTTCTATGAATCGGCATTTGCTCGTCTGCCCCAATGGGGCCGCACTCATCAATAGGGTTCCCTAAAACATCCATGATTCGCCCAAGAGTTTTTTCACCCACTGGAACTGATATAGGTGCGTTGGTTCGTTCAGCTATGAGTCCTCTTTTTAAACCCTCAGTTGTTCCCATGGCAATTGCCCTAACGATTCCATCGCCAAGCTGCTGCTGAACTTCAAGCACAGTTCCTGTGTCTGATATTTTGATAGCTTCGTATACCTGAGGGATGTTATTTTTTTCAAACTCAACATCAATAACCGCTCCGATAATTTGTGTTACTAAACCATTGCTCATTTCTTTCTCCTTAAACCGCAGCCGCTCCACCAACTATCTCAGATAATTCCTGAGTAATGGCTGCTTGTCTTACGTTGTTATATAACAGTTCCAATTCTTTAATTAAATCGCCAGCATTTTCAGTAGCGTTTTTCATAGCCAGCATTTTTGCTGCTTGTTCACATGCGCTATTTTCTATAACCGCGTGATAAATTAGTGACTCAATGTATCTTGTCATCAGGCCCTCTAATAGCTCTTGAGCCTCTGGCTCATATAAATAATCCCAATGTGTTGAAGTAAGCTCATCGCTTTCCTCGGCCGGAAGAGGAATTAATTGCTCAACTTTAGGCTGTTGCGTCATAGTATTCACAAATCCATTTCCACATAGGTAGACTTGATCTACCTCTCCGCTTCTATGAAGGTCTAGAACTGTTTTGGTTAATCCGATTAGTGCATCTGGATCAGGTTTATCCCCTAGCTTTTGAACATTGGCAACCACCTCACCGCCAACAGACTTGAAGAAGCTTGCTGCCTTTAGACCAATTAATGCAAAATTTGATTCAATGCCATGAGCATTTAATTCTACTGATTTGCTTATAACTTGTTTAAATAAATTAATATTAAGGCCGCCGCAGAGCCCTTTATCAGAGCTAACAACCAAAAAACATGCTTTCTTGGGCTCTCTGAGCTCATAAAATGGGTGAGAATATTCAGAGCTTGAGGTTGCAATATGTGAAATGACTTCTTTGATCTTTTCAGAATAAGGTCTACCTAGCTGCATTTCGTTTTGTGTTTTTTTAATTTTGCTGGCTGCAACCATTTCCATGGCCGAAGTAATTTTTTGCGTGCTTTTTATGCTCGCAATCTGCTTTCTTACTTCTTTGGTGTTGGCCATTATTTATAAATTAAAATGTTTGGGTTTTTTTAAATTGTTCAACAACCTCAATAAACTGTTTCTCAACACCATCATTCCAGTCACCCGTGTCATTAATGCTCTTTTCAAGGTCTGCTTTTTCTGATGAGAAGTAACCATGCAATGCCTCTTCAAAGCTGCCAATTTTTTCAACCTCAATATCATCCATGTAACCTCTATCAGCTGCAAAAATACTTAAAGATTGTTGAGCAACGCTCATCGGGGCGTATTGTTTTTGTTTAATTAGCTCGGTGATTCTTATTCCTCTAGCAAGCTGTGCTTTTGTGGCATCGTCCAAGTCTGAAGCAAATTGAGAGAAAGCTGCCAGCTCTCGATATTGAGCCAGCGCAGTTCTTACTCCGCCACTAAGTTTTTTCATGATTTTTGTTTGAGCGGCTCCGCCTACCCTAGAAACTGATATACCTGGGTTAATGGCGGGCCTTATACCCGAATTAAATAGATCGGTTTCTAAGAAAATTTGTCCATCTGTTATTGAAATAACATTTGTGGGGACAAAAGCTGATACATCCCCCGCTTGTGTTTCAATAATTGGGAGGGCGGTTAGTGATCCTGTTTTCCCCTTAACCTTTCCGTTGGTAACTTTTTCAACATAGTCTGCGTTTACTCTAGCTGCTCTTTCTAAAAGTCTTGAATGGAGGTAGAAAACATCTCCTGGATAAGCCTCTCTTCCTGGGGGTCTTTTTAAGAGCAATGATACTTGTCTATATGCAACCGCTTGTTTAGACAGATCATCATAAACAATCAGCGCATCTTCTCCTTTGTCTCTAAAGTATTCGCCCATTGAGCAGCCTGAATAAGCAGAAAGGTATTGCATTGGAGCTGGATCAGACGCTGAGGCCGAAACAACAATTGTATGTTCTAAAGCCCCATGCTCCTCAAGTTTCTTAACAACATTAACTACGGTGGATTGTTTCTGCCCAATAGCTACATATATGCATTTAATACCTGTGCCTTTTTGGTTGATGATTGCATCAACCGCAACAGCAGTCTTGCCTGTTTGCCTATCACCGATAATAAGCTCGCGTTGGCCTCTTCCAATTGGCACCATTGCATCAACAGCTTTTAAACCAATTTGCACTGGTTGATCTACAGACTGTCTTGCGATAACACCCGGAGCCACAACCTCTACAGGGGCTGTTGCTTCTGTTTTAATCTCACCCTTTCCATCAATAGGATTACCCAAAGCATCTACAACTCTACCTAATAGCTCTTCGCCAACCGGTACCTCTAAAATTCTTCCTGTACATACAGCTTTTTGGCCTTCAATGAGCCCAAGGTAGTCACCCAAAACCACAGCGCCCACTGAATCCTGCTCAAGATTAAGAGCCAGTCCTAAAACACCATTTTCAAACTCTATAAGCTCACCGTACATAACGTCGCCCATACCATGAATTCGAACAATTCCGTCTGAAACGCTAACAATAATACCTTCATTCTTTCTTTCCGCCGAAAGATCAAGGCCTGAAATTTTTTCCTTTAATACGCTGGAAATTTCTGATGGATTTAATTGGCTCATTTTTTTACCTTAAAAATTTAATTGGTTTACTAATTTTTTGACCTTTCCTCGGATGGATAGGTCCAGAGTTTCATCTCCGATTTTGATAGACAGACCGCCCATAATTGAAGGGTCTTCTGAAAATTCTATATTTGAACCCTCTCCGTGCTCTGCAAGAAGTTTTTCGATAATAATTTTTTTATTATCCTCTGAGGGTTGATTGGCAACATTAACAACAATGGAACTGGTGTTGTTGTGTTGCTCTAGCAAATCTTGGTAGCTAGTATTAATTGCTTCGATTAGATTTAGCCTTTTGTTATCCGCGAGAAGTTCTAACAATTTGTTAGATAAATCACCCATCTCTCCGTCTACTATACCCATGATTGTTTGAGCAATTTTTTCTTTAGAAAGTTCAGGGTCTTCAATCAGACATTTAATTTCTGATGTTTGAGAGACTGCGGACAGTAAGGCCAAGTCTTTTGCTGTCTCCTCGTGGTTGCCGGCATCTAAAGATGCTGAAAAAACAGCTTTGGCATATGGTCTGGCAAGTGGAGATAATTCAATCATTTTTTATAGCTCTGAAGCTGCTTTTTTGAGTAATTCTTGATGTTTGTCTGGACTAATTTCATCGCCTAGTATTTTCTCAGAAGTATCAATAATAAGTTCTGACATTTTTTGTCTAAGCTCTTCTTTAGCTTTGTTCACATCGTTTTCAATGGTTTTGGATGCTGAGGTTAGAATCTTTTCAGCCTCAGCTTCTGCTTTTTCAGTTGCATCATTTACAATTTGAGATGCGCGTGAGTTAGCTTTTTCTAATATTTCTGCAGCACCTGCTTTGGCTTTGTTAATCTCCTGCTCGAATGCAAGTTGAGCCTCTTCAAATGAATCGTCTGCCTTTTTTGCGGCCTCTAAGCCATCTGCTATACGCTTTTCTCTCTCTTCCATAATCGCAATGATTGGAGGCCAAACATACTTCCAGCAAATTGCTACAAAAATAACAAAAGCTAAAGTTTGGCCTAAGAGTGTTGCGTTAATGTTCATTGTTTATCAAGCAGCAAACATTAAGTAAAGACCTAGGCCGACACCAATCATTGGAACCGCGTCAACAAGACCCATTACAATAAAAAGCTGAGTTCTAAGCATTGGGATAAGTTCTGGTTGGCGAGCTGCGCCTTCTAGAAACTTACCGCCTAACACACCCACGCCAATAGCAGCGCCAACAGCACCCAAACCAATCATAAGGCCTGATGCTATATATATAAGTGATTGTTCCATTCTTTTCTCCTAAAAATTAAAGACCTAATGGTCCTCTGTTTCATGCGCCATTGCCAAATAAACAATGGTTAGCACCATAAAAATAAAAGCCTGTAAGGCTAAAATCAAAATATGAAAAAGGGCCCATATTAAATGGAGGCCCACTCCAAGTAAACCTATTGATATAGAACTAAAAGTTAGCATTAAGGCTATCAAAATAAATATCATTTCGCCCGCATACAAGTTACCAAATAACCGCAAGCCGAGTGATATAGGTTTAGCAATTAAGTTTACACCCTCTAATACCAAATTGACTGGCATCATCCATTTGCCAAAAGGATGGAGTGTTAACTCAGCCAAAAAACCTTTCAGCCCTTTAATTTTAATGCTGTAAAAAATGATCAAAATAAAAACCGCCAATGCCATTCCCAGGGTGATATTGGGGTCGGTGGTTGGAACCACTTTGAAATATGAGTCTTTAGAATTTTCAACCATGCCGGTTGACTCAGCAACCTGGCCTGCAAGGGTTGGTAAGTAGTCAACAGGAACCAGGTCCATTAAATTCATCAAGAACACCCAAACCAATACTGTCAGCGCCATGGGGCCTATTAAATTATTTTTGGCAGATGTAAATATGCTCTGCACATTATCATTTACAAACTCGATACACATTTCCACAAAATTTTGAATTCCTGAGGGGGCTTCGGTTGAGAGTTTTGGAATGCCTAGGCGGAACAGCCCCACAAAAACCAGCCCAAGAAATATTGACCACCCAAGGGAATCTACATGAAATGCTAAAAAACCCATTTGATCAACTGCATTATGATCACACGTCCAACCATCTGGTGTTTTGCCGCACACAAGATTGGTTAAATGATGTTGAATGTATTCTGCGCTTGTCTGTTCGCCTGATGCTGAAGCCATTTTAAGCAGTAATTGGTTTGGGGTTAAAAGTTGTGTTTAAGTATACTAGTAGAAAGACAGCCAGAAGAGTGTTTTCTGTTATATACATCAAAGATAGAGTTGTAAAAATTATAAAAACCGACCACCTTAATATGAAAGCAAGATATAAATTCAAAGCTTCGCTTTTTGGCTTGCTCGCAATATAAATAACAGCAGCCAAAGCCAGCACATATCCAATAAAAATAGGTTGCACAAACATTGGAAACAGGCCAACCGCGATCAAAAGACCTAAAGCGGATAACCAGTTGTTTTGCAAAATAATAATTTTAGTTTAAGTATGTTTTTTTACGAGGCTGATTATAAAAATTTATAGTCTTTAGGACAAGCTTAATTTTTCTTTAATTTTAATAGTTTGCTGATAATAGACTCCCTTTCATCTTTTGAGGAGTATGAGATAGATATTTTGCCTTTTGAGGGGGTTTGCTGATCAACTTGCGTCTTGTGTCCTATGTTTTCAGAAAGCTCTTCTTCTATGTTTAATAGGTCTCTGTTTTTTGGTTTTGTCTTATTTTTTGTTGTGATTGGTTTGATTGAAGTGGCCGCATCTTTAACCGTCATACCTAAAGAAACTATCTTTTGTGCAAGCTCTTCTGCTTCTTTGGGTTCCATGGATGCGAGAATTTTAGCGTGGCCTTTTTCCAACTCACCCGCATACAAAAGATCGATAATGGAGGTGGGGAGGTTTAAGAGCCTCATTGAGTTAGCCACAGAGCTGCGGGCTTTTCCTGTTACTTCGGCAATTTTATCTTGTGTTAGGGAGAACTCTCTTTTCAGCCTGTCATAACCTCTAGCTTCTTCAATCGGGTTCAGGTCTTCGCGCTGAAGATTTTCAATCAATGCAAGTTCTAGTGAAAGCTGATCTTCGGCTGAATCAACCATGCATGGAGCGGTTTGAAGCCCCGCTTGTTTCGCTGCCCTTAATCGTCTTTCGCCTGCAATTAACTCAAACCCACCAGCGCCAGTTTCTCGAACTAAGATTGGTGATAGGATGCCGTGTTTTGCAATCGACTGAGACAACTCTTTGATTTTCTGCTCATCAAATGACTGTCTGGGCTGAAAGCGATTGGGTTTGATTTGGGTGAGCTCAATTTCTTTGATGGATTGTTTGTTTGGGGCCGCAACATCACCAAGAAGGGCGTCTAGACCTGTGTTTAATATTTTATCTGCCACCTTCTATTCTCCTGATAAGTTCGCCCGCTAGAGCTAAATAGGCCTTAGCACCAAATGAGGATGGCATATATTGTATTGCCGAAGTTCCGTGGCTTGGCGCTTCAGCTAATTTAACATTTCTTGGTATGAGGGTGTTAAAAACCAAGGCTGGAAAATGTTTTTCCAACTCTTCAGAGACTTCTTTGGCCAGGTTGTTACGCATATCTACCATAGTTCTAATAATCCCGAACACCCTGTTGTTTGTAAGGTTTTTGTTTTTGAGTGTGTTAATGGTATTAATAAGAGATGAGATTCCCTCTAAAGAATAATACTCGCATTGAAGGGGTATGAGTGTTGCGGTGGCAGCAAAAAGAGACTCTAGTGTTAGTTGGTTGAGTGAGGGTGGTGTGTCCATGATGACAAATTCATAGTCTAGGGGTGCTAATTGTTTTTTTAACTCCCCCTGCTTTCCTTCATTTCTTATATAAACCTCTAGAGCTATGAGGTTTTCCCCGCCTGGCACAACATCATATCCGCTGGGAGATTTGATTATATGTTCTTCGATGTCTAGGTTTTGAGAATAAATTTGAAATAGGGTTTTTTCATTTTTAGGGGCTCCTGCTGCTGTGCTAGCATTTCCTTGGGGGTCTAAGTCTATTAATAAAACCTTTCTTTTTGTCGCGGCAAGCGCTGCGGCTAGGTTCACTGCTGTTGTTGTTTTTCCAACACCTCCTTTTTGGTTGGCTATAGCAATAATGTGTTTCATTTTTGTGTTATTTCTAGAATGTGTCTGTTTGTTTCTGTGTTTTTTGTTTTGTGGATAGTATAAGAGTATGTATTATTTTCCAGCTGGGCAACCTCTTCATTTATTTTTTCTATTGCCCCCTTCATAAAAAGAAACTTTCCTTCCTTGGATAAAAGGTGCTTAGACATCTTGATTATTTTCAAAGCAGATGCCAGGGCTCTGGCTGTAACAATATCAAACTTATTTTCTGTAATTAGTTTTGGCGTTACGGCCTCATCGAGGATCTTTGTGTTGGTAAGTTGTAGGGTGCGAATTGTCTTTTTTATAAAATAAGCTTTCTTTTTATTTTTTTCAGACATAGTTACTTCGGTTTGGGGTTGGTGTATAGCTATTATTAGGCCTGGCAGCCCTGCGCCGCTCCCAATATCTAATATTTTTTTTGCAGAGTTTGTGTATGGAAGAATTGACTCGCAATCGAGAACATCTAAAAGGTTAATTTCCTTTTCTGTGAAGCGTCCAACTATGTTGTGGGCTTTGTTGAACTTTAAAATCTCTTCTACAAAAGCTTTGGTGAGTTCGTTTGTTTTGTTGTGGTTTTTGATTTGATTATGCCTTCTCAAGCAATTGTTTCTTTTTAATGGTGATAGCAATTAGGTTTGTTGCCGCGGGTGTTACTCCTTCAAGTCTGCTTGCTTGGCCCAAGGTTGATGGTTTGTGTTTGATTAACTTTTCAACAACCTCGTTTGACAGGCCTTTAATGCTGGAGTAGTTGGTGTCGTTTGGTATCAGCGCTTTTTCGTTCTTTTTAGAGCTTTCGACTTCTCTTTTTTGTTTTGCTATATAGCCGCTGTATTTAATTTCGTTTGCTGCTCTTTTAAAAAACCCCTGATCGTGCCTTGAAATTTTTAGAAGTAATTTAATTTCGTTTGAGGTGAGGTCTGTTCTTTTAAGCAAATCTTCTCCGGTTGTTGGTTTGTTGTTCTGTTCGATTTTTATTTTTTTTATTTGTTTTAAAAAGCCTTGGTATTTGTTTTCTTTTTCTAGGTAAGCGCCAAATGTTTCCTCTGCAATCAAACCAAGCGAGTGACCCTTTTCGGTTAGCCTCTGGCATGCGGTATCTTGGGAAAGCATCAGGCGGAACTCTGCTCTGCTTGTAAACATTCTATATGGTTCTGTTACACCATGAAGCGTTAGGTCATCTATCAAAACGCCTATATATGCTTCGCTTCTGTCAAATATTACATCCGGTTTATTGAGGGTGTTTTGGGCTGCATTAATACCCGCAACAAGGCCCTGTGCTGCAGCCTCTTCGTATCCGGTCGTTCCGTTTATTTGGCCAGCAAGATACAGGTTTTTAATAAATTGTGTTTCCAGTGTTGGTTTTAATGACCTCGGGTCAATAAAGTCATATTCTACGGCATAACCAAATTCCTCTATTACGCAATTTTCAAGCCCCTGAATAGACTCTACAAATTCTTTTTGTGCTGAGGTGGGTAAGCTTGTTGAAATACCGTTTGGATAAACAAGGTCTTTGTCCAGGCCTTCGGGTTCTATAAAAATTTGATGGCTATCCTTTTCACTAAATTTGTTAATTTTATCCTCTATAGATGGACAATATCTTGGTCCTATTCCAGAAATTTTTCCGGAGTACATTGCAGATAGGTGGGTGTTATCTGAAATGATTTTGTGGGTTTGTTTGTTGGTCCTTGTTATGTAACAGGAGATCTGCGGAAGCGTTGCCTGAGGCGGTTGGAGAACAGACATCGGAGGTGGGTTTTTGTCACCTGGTTGTTCTTCTATGAGGTTTAAGTCAATGCTGGAAAGTTTTATTCGAGCCGGTGTTCCTGTTTTAAGCCTTCCCATGGGTAGTTTTAAATCATAAAGTTTTTCTGATAAAGGTATTGATGTGCTATCTCCAACACGGCCTCCTGAAATCTTTTCATCACCTTTGTACATTACTCCGTTTAAGAATGTTCCTGTGGTCAAGATGGTCTTAGATGAGTTGATTCTTTCGCCAGAGCTTAATTCAACCCCAAGAATGGTATTCTGCTCAAGGATAATATCTACCACCTCGCCCTCTTTAATGGTGATATTTGTTTCAAGTAGAAGTTCTTGTATGGCTTGTTTATATTTATCCCTATCACATTGGACTCGAAGAGCCTGAACCGCAAAACCTTTTCTAGTATTAAGGGTTCTTGATTGAATGCCCGAACGATCTGTGGCTTGAGCCATGATTCCACCCAAAGCATCAACCTCTCTAACAAGGTGAGATTTTCCAAGGCCCCCAATAGCTGGATTGCAAGACATTTGGCCTATGGTTTCAGCCTTAAAAGTAACCAAGCAACAGTTAAGGCCCTGTCTATAAACTGCATGTGCGGCCTCAACACCAGCATGACCCCCGCCAATTACTATTACATCAAACATATATATAAGAATGTTATAACAACAATATATTATTGTTGTTATTATTAAGGGGCTTTTTTTTGTTGATAAAGCGGATGCGCCCTTTCCCCAAAAGAGATTCAAGTATTGATAAATTATGTAAACCTAAACCCATAAACTGT
>Ga0208407_1000894_pt1 | contig 13911 bp, 5 predicted proteins | sample ETNtaG_9_FD_185775 | JGI IMG/M metagenome (GOLD analysis project Ga0208407, IMG submission 185775) | Marine microbial and viral communities from oxygen minimum zone, Eastern Pacific Ocean - ETNP201406SV69 (SPAdes) (version 2) | ecosystem: Environmental > Aquatic > Marine > Oceanic ...
AGCCTAGACTTGCAGTTCCAACGGTCATATTTTCATTAAATTGAACTGATATATCCAGTGTGTCCCCAACATTATAAAAACCATTGTTCATACTGGAAGTCACATTAATAACAGAAGGTAAAACTCCATCAACAACCAAAGCTTTCGATCCACTTAACGATAAAGAATCCCCTGGGGTAGGTAATGACAGATTAACATTATTACCAGACGCATCTCTCATCGTACCACTATTTAATAAAAGTGCATTGGTCCCAGCGTATCCAAGATCACTGCTTGTGTCTCCAGTCGCAACAGTATAAGTAAAGGTTAATAAATCTGTCCCTGTTCCACTAGAATAATCTGCTGTTGCATCGCTTGATCCTGTTTCCAGTGTTAGTTGCGGAGTTCCTGTCACTGTAATTAGATCATCAAAAGAAATAGTAATAGAAATGTTTTCTTCCAGACTATAGGCTCCGTCATTTGTTGTAGATGTTACCGATGTGACTACAGGTACAACACCATCCACATTAATAGCTTTTGCATATCCCAGTGATCCTATAGTTCCAGGTAAAGGCATGGTTAATACAGCATCATTGCCGCTTGCCTCTTTAATCGTACCGCCATTTAATAATAATGCTTGAGGGCGGGTATAATCTAAATCAGTTGAATAATGACCATTAGAAACAGTATAATTAAATGTCAAACTACTTGTACCGCTACCACTTGAATAATTCACAACATCACCACGCAATGGACTGGAACTCCATGTTCCATTGTATAATGTACCATTCACCTCACTAGATGAATGATCCACTATAACATTTCCCAAACCTTCATCCATCGTATAATAACGCATTAGATCAGAGGAAGATGTATAATTTCCAGAGTTTGCTGCAGCAGAAATAGAAGCACCGCTATTATATAAAGCGACTATTTCCGTACTATCAAGCTGACTATTCCATATGGCAATTTCATCCATTAACCCATTGAAATATGATGAGGAACCAAATCCTTTATGTACCCCAAGTAAAAAATCTCCAACGGTTGTTTCTACATTAGAATTATTTGTATTGGCCTGCACCCCATCAATAAACCAAGTAATCGTATTGGCAGAGTTATTATGCACAAGAATCACATTGTACCAGCGATTAACTTCTGATACGACACCAGATAAACGCTCCCCACCACCTAGAAAAGTTGCAAATTGATTTGATGACCTTCTCACATATATGATACTCCGCCCATTACCGCTAACATCCATTTGCTGAAATATATTCTTGTTGGAACTAGAATACGCATTGGATTTAACCCAAAGCGATAGAGTAAAATCTGTTGTGGATGGATTAAAACCAGCCATACGAACATAATCACCATTTCCATCAAAACTCAAACTAGTTCCACCAGTATTAATCTCTAATTGTGGAGTGCCAGTAACGGTCAATGCTTCGCTAAAGGAAACTGTTATAGGAATAACGTCACCCAAATTATACGTTCCATCTGATGATGTTGATGTGATATTATTTACAACTGGGGCACCACCATCAATAATAATTGCTTTATTTGCACCTAATGATCCTTCCGCTCCAGGCGCAGGTAACATTAAATTTGCAGCATTTCCATATACATCTGTTATTGTACCACCATTTAACATTAATGCAGTGGAATCCTGATAATCTAGATCAGCGCTGTTTTCACCTGCAGCAGTAGTATAATTAAATGTAATTGTATTGGAACCTGAACCTGATACATAACTGGCAATAGCATCAGAAGCTCCTGTTTCCATTGTAAGTTGAGGAGTGCCAGTAATAACTACATTTTCATTAAACAAAATTGCAATTGGAATTACACTACCAACATCGTACACACTGTCTGCTAATGTAGATGAAACAGATGAGACAAGAGGACCAAATCCATCAATAACCAATGCTTTATTAGCTGATAATGAACCTGTAGCTCCTGGAGTTGGAAGTGTAAGTGTTGCATCATTTCCAGATGCATCACGAATGGTACCACTATTTGCATCCAACGCATCCGCACTTAGATAATCCAAATCACTACTTGAATCACCAGTCGAAACAACATATTGAAATGATATGATATTTGTTCCATGTCCACTTACATAGTAGGCAACGCTATCTCCTGCTCCAGTTTCCAAAGTTATTTTTGGAATTCCAGTTCCACCAGATCGTAAGGTATAAATAGGATCTACATCATTATCATTTAAAAACTCATCTACTTCCCAAGACATATATCCATCGGCTCGAAGCTTTGTTATTTCATACTCACTATCGTATCCAACCGTATTAGCAAAACGAGGATAATCATCCATTCCTGGTAAATTCATATCAGTAGTATTTTGTTCGGAACTATTTCTTCCGCTCACAACTGAAATGTCCACTTGATAATTACCGGTTGCACCACTATATCCATCTACAACAACATAGTATTGTCCTGCTTCTAGTGCGCAGCTAGGTAAGGAAGCCCTAAGCCCACTATACGTACAGCTATAATCATCATTGTAATAATTTGTTGCTACCGGTGTACATTGATCATTGGCAGTAAATATTTGAAGTTTGGTATCATAATTACTATAAGCTGCACAAGTAGTAATACTTATTGTCGTCGCTTCCGATAGATTTAACGTATACGCAATATCAGAACCATCGCTCCCGCTCACATCCCAATTATTCGGTTGACCTGCATTAGAATATTGTGCACTGAATGGTAGACTACTTATTAAAAAGTCACCACAACCAATTGTACCAGTGGTCACATCCACAGTATCATTAAAAGTAACGGAAACATTGATCGTATCTCCTGTTCCATAGGTACCATCTGCAGTAGTAGAAGTAACGTTGGTCACTGTTGGCGCATTGGTATCAATCACTATATTTTTATTTGCACCTAACGAATTTGCTACACCTGGTGCAGGGAGAGTTAAGGATGCATTATTATTATTTCCACGGGCATCTTTAATGGTTCCACCATTTAACGAAAGAGCGCTAGAACTCTGATAATCCAAATCTGCAGAGGCATGGCCAGCCGCAACGGTATATGTAAACAGCAATTGACCCGTGCCGCTCCCGCTAACATAATTTAAAACAGCATCGGTAGATCCTGTCTCTAAAGTCAATTGTGGTGTACCCGTAACCAGAACCTGATCACTGTAATTAACAAAAATAGGGATTTCCGTACCCACACCGTAGGAACCATTATCTTGCGTAGAAGTTACGGATGTTATTTGGGGCGCATTTCTTCCGGCACTATTTTGATACCAGGCAATTTTATCATCCTGATATGATGCAGAAACAATATCCAAATCACCGTCATTATCCATATCTGCTGCAAAAACAGATTGAGCACCATCTGCGCTAGTAGCAATATCGGCAGCCGTCCAGGATGGATTTGCAGCACCATTATTTTCGTACCAAGCAATGGCATCATCATTAATTGATGCAGAAATAATATCCATATCCCCATCATTATCCATGTCTGCTGCAAAAACAGAAGTTGCTGCATCTGCGCTGGTAGCAATATCGGCAGCCGTCCAGGATGGATTCGCTGCACCATTATTTTCATACCAGGCAATGGCATCATTGTTGATTGATGCAGAAATAATATCCATATCCCCATCATTATCCATATCTGCTACAGAAACAGAAAAAGGCGCACTTGCACTGGTAGAAATATCTGCTGCTGTCCAAGATGGGTCCAAAGCACCATCATTTTCGTACCAGGCAATAGTATTATCGTTCGCAGATGCAGAAACTAGGTCCATATCTCCATCATTATCTAGATCCGCTGCAAAAACAGAACGAGCACCATCGGCACTGGTAGCAATATCACTAGCTGTCCAGGATGGATTTGCAGCACCATCATTTTCGTACCAAGCAATGGCATCATCAAGGTCAGAAGTAGAAACAATATCCATATCACCATCAGCATCCATATCAGCTGCAAATAATGAAACTGCACCATTGGCACTGGTAGCAATATCACTAGCTGTCCAGGATGGATTTGCAGCACCATCATTTTCGTACCAAGCAATGGCATCATCATTATATGAAGCAGAAACAATATCCATATCCCCATCTCTATCTAGATCCGCAGCAAAAACAAAATATGCAGCATCTGCACTGGTAGCAATATCACTAGCTGTCCAGGATGGATTTGCAGCACCATTATTTTCGTACCAAGCAATGGCATCATCTTCTTGTGATGCAGAAACAATATCCATATCCCCATCATTATCCATATCAGCTGCAAAGACTGACCTCGCTCCATTTGCAGTTGTAGAAATGGTGCTAGCAACAAATGATGCTGTAGCCAAACCAGATGTTTCATTTGTATATACGATTACCTGATCATCATTTAATGCCGTAGCAATAATATCCGTATCTCCATCATTATCCATATCCCCAGCATATACAGATCGGGTACCGTTTACAGCAGTTGCAATGACGTAAGCCGCAAAGGTTTGGCTGCCATTATTTTCATATAATGTGATTTCATGATCGTATAAGGACGCGGATAAAACATCTACATCCCCATCCTGATCAAAATCCAAGGCATACAAATCAAATGCTCCATCTGCCGTGGTAGAAATCGTTCGAGCAGTGAAACCTTGTGATCCATTATTTTCGTACCAAGCAATCTTATCATCATAAGATGAAGAGGAAAGCACATCCATATCGCCATCGCTATCCACATCAATTGCAAAAACTGTATTTGCACCATTGGCACCTGTAGTAATGGTACGCATCGTAAAACTTTCGGATCCATTGTTTTCATACCAGGCGATTTCATCATCATTAATAGAAGCAGATAAAATATCCATATCGCCATCGCTATCCACATCTTCTACATAAACAGAAGCTGCTCCATCCGCAGCTGTTGTAACCGTATGACTCGTAAAACTTTCCGACCCATTATTTTCAAACCAAACAACCTTATCGCTACTATAGGAGGCACCAATAACATCCATGTCTCCATCCAAATCAATATCTGCAGCATATACATCATATGCATAGGACATAGAAGTAGAAATTGTGTGAGCAGTAAACGATTCGGATCCATTATTTTCATACCAAACAATTTTCGCTTCATAATAATTAGCACTTAATATGTCCATATCCCCATCAGAATCAATATCCTCCGCATATACTGCAATAGCACCATTGGCTGAAGTAGTAATCACATGCCTAGTATATCCATTCGCAGTATTCTCGTACCAAGCAACCGTATCATCATACAACGATGCACGGATAATATCTAGATTGCCATCCCCATCCACATCCGCAACATGAACACCCCATACACCATCTGCTAAAGAGGAAACGATACCTTCAGTAAATACTGGAATTGCAAAAAGATTGGCTGTAAAAAGGCCTACAAGTAATAAGCCAACAATAATATTATGTGAGCAGTTTTTTACCATATGAAAACCATTCCAGGGAAAATATGTTGAACAACTGAGTTGTTGTATACATCACGAACACTGCTTTCAGATGAGATGGTAATTGTTCGTTGCCCAATTTCTCCAATATGTTCAAAAACCAACCGAACAACATTCCCTGTTCCTGATACGCCAGTTACAGAACCACCAGCTACACCAAGATCTAATTGAAAATGACCATTTTGCGGATCGCTTTCAACAAAATTAATTAATTGTCCTTCACTCTGCAGAAGAAAATCTGTGGAATCACTTTCTAAATAATAATTTTGTAACTGCATAAAACTATTATCGTAGGTGACTTCCAAATGAAGCCCCATGAAATCCGTTACATCAATTAATTTTGCATTTACAAAAAATACACCACCAGAATCAGCAAATACCTGCCCTGGTGAAATCAATAATTCAGTTCCCTCATATACTTCTACAGAAAATGAAATATCTGGCCAGTTTTCTTCCTGAATATTGGTAGGATACTTTGACATGATTTCTAATTGGTAATTGATATCTTCTAAATAATCAAACTGCAAAACATGCAATCCGTTCAACGTATCAAAACTCCAGAATCCAAGTTGCCTTTCCATGAGATTAATTCCATTATACCATGGAGACCATGTAACAGTATTAAGACGATATCGATAATAAATCCTTTCCGCGTAGTCAACTTCATGGGTAGGGTCATAATGGTAAACAGGATCACTATGTCTCCAGGTTATTGTAGAAGAAGATGAATCAAGTGTCATACCCGACATAGGGCCATCAATGATTTCTGTATCTGGCAAGGAATAGGAATCATCGGACGGATCAAATAAATTGACAACTTCAATAGAAGCAACTTCCAATTGGCCGCACGAATATATTATCAGTAATACAACTGATAGCAAAAAATTAATAGTTTTATAACTTCTTTTCGAAGGCATAGTTAATCCGAATTTAACTAACTAATTTACCGACGATAATCCTTTGTCATTGTGACGATCATCACAGAATTTATACTTGAAACTTTTAACAAATATTATTTTTTCGTTAATACCCATACTCCATCCCAATCTTTTCCAGGGGAATTTTCCTTTAATTGATGGCAACGTTGCAAATAAACATTGGAAGGGTTTTCAGATCTTCCGGGAAACATATCTTCTAGTTCATTTGCGTCAGTAAATGCTTTAATTGCTTTATCCCAATCTTGATTGAAGTATAATTCTTGCGCATGAGTAAACGCATCAACAACTGTCTTGTCTACATCGCTAATCTTTCCTTTTTCTGCAATCAATTCATATACTTTCACAGGTAATTGTTTTCCTTTAACGCGAACATAATCTAGGAATCTCCACTCAAATTGTTCTTTTGCTGATTCATATGTGCTCTCATTGACCTGTATATAAATACCATATTGTTTTGCAGAAGCCTCTAATCTAGCAGCAATATTTACTGTATCTCCCATCATGGTATAATTCATGCGCATTGTTGAACCCATATTCCCAGTAACCATTTCTCCTGAACTTAATCCTATTCGGTGCTGCATATTATGCACAATTTCTGGCCACCCTTCTTCATCGCTCCATTTATTTCGTAAGGATTCTAATTTATCATTCATTTCAAGGGCAGTCATGCATGCTTGATATTCATGATTTTCTACCGGGACTGGAGCTCCATAAAAAGCTACAATTGCATCGCCAATATACTTATCCAGTGTTCCATTTCTTGATAATAATACATCTGTCATTTCTGTAAGGTATTCATTCATTAAATTGACCATCTTCTCCGGCTCTAGTACTTCCGTAAAAGATGAAAAACTTTGAATATCAGAAAAAAATGCAGTGTGAACTCCTGTTTCACCGCCTAGCTTTGGTTCCTGTTTGTTTTCAAACATTTTATCAATTAGCTCCGGAGATATATACTGACCAAAAGTGCTCTTCAAAAATTTCTTATCCTTTTGCTCAACTAGAAAGCTATATAATATATTTGAAACATACGTTACTAGAACTCCCATGATTGGTGCAACCATCGGCACTACAAGGCCGGATTGAATTGCTGGTAAATTAATACTAAACCAAGAATAGTTTTCCTTCACGAAATTCTTTGGTAATACAGATGCCATAATATCTTTCAAAAACCAGCTTAAATCATCAACAAATAATCCACATACAACCCCATAATAAATAATGATTTGTAATATAATTAAACCACCTGCAACAATAGGATTCACCATATCTAAAATAAGAAACGCTATTAAGCTTAATAATAAAATGAGTAGAAAATGAGACCATTGAAAATCATAGAGTAGCTTTGTTAAACGACTCCCAAATACATTTAAATAATTTGCATGTATAATCGTTTGAATTGCATTTGCGTGAGTTTCCATCCCAGGTGTAAGCTGTTGAATGCCAAAATAATTATAATAGGGGGTTTTCTTAAAGTCGTGAATGACCTCTATATTAACACCTATCACAACAATTTTATTATAAAATGGAGTCTTTGTTACATCAAAATCTCCACCTAACCCCATCATATCAATCATTTCTTGACGCTCCGTTGGATCTTCAATTTCTTGAATCCATACAGGTAATTCTCCTGGTATAAATTGACTCATCCAATCAATATCTTCCATAGGGTCGCTTAAGCTAATATCTTCGGTGTCTATAATGTATGCTAAGGAATATCGAGGAAATGTGCCCATTGCTGGATAATCTTCTTCCAAGGGAAGTTTATAACCTGATGCAGGACCATAATAATTAACAAGAAACGTATTACTATTTCCATGCGCATTAATTTTTAGTCCTCCATAATTCCAGAGATGATTATCTGGATCAAATCGTGGCATTGTTGTATCAGAAATACCAAGAAAAGACTTTACTGCTTTGAGGCCTAAGGTTAAATAGGCACGACCTGGTTGGTGGGATAATTCACTAAAAAGAGCATATCTTCTTGAAAAACCATCTGCGTCCATTTGATCATTTATAATTCCAGTTTCTGGTTCAGCTTTCATTATTTCCTCATGAGGGTTCGCAATATATTGTGGAGGTTGTCTGCTCGCTTCACTTGCAACTTTTGTAGCGATAATAACTTCAGTACCATATGCTTTTGCTTCCAAAATTGATTCTGCAAGAATTTTATCGCCATGCCTTGGTATTAATTGTCTTAATTCTTCTGAGTTAATCTTTTCTGCAAAATCATGCAGGTATTCTGATTTTGTTTCTGGAGCATCAAACTGTATATCAAATGCAATAACCTTCGCTCCGGCTTGGGTTAAATTTCGTATTACCCTACCCCAAACTGTACCTCGAGGATAAGGCCATTGTTCTGGCATTAAACGATATGCTTCATCATCTACCTCAATAAGAACTACATCTGTACCCATATTTATATATGTAGAATCATTTGCTGCCCAACCGGTTAATGGTCCTCGTACATTTGTGAAACGAAAATCATAGGTTTTTAACTCTAATACATCAAAGATACCAAGAAGATGAAGAATACTTATAAGTAAGATTGATGATAGAGTTATCGTTAAACCAACCCATTTATCATTTAAATATCTTTTTAATGAATCCATATCGTCTAAAAATTATACCTAAAGGACATAAGAATCCCGGAAGTATTTAATTTTGCTTCTTTAGATGTTTCATTGATTACCGCTTGCAATTGTCCTGAAAAAGACAGTGTTATATCTTTACGCAACTGATAATCAGCTCCTCCACGAAAATCAAAAATACTTGAAACTGTCGTTAGTGATTTATTTCGTATATAAGAAAGACCTCCAGTTAAGTTAATCTTATTATTTGGCAGAGCGTATTTGCTATTTAGACCAAGCGTCTTCCAAGAAATAGTATTTTTAATTCTATTCCCCTCCATATCTAAACTTGGTATTAGTAAATCCATAGCGCTCACATTCAGCATCGTTCGTAATGAGTTTTGAAACCTTGAAGCAATAGATGCTGTGATTGATTTTGAATCACTACCTGAAAAAAAATAACCTGGAGTACGATCTGCTGATAATTTATCTGTATTAATAACTGTATTATAATTAAGAACTAGATTATGCTTAATTGAACGAAACGTCACAGGATAATTTAGAGATAACAATACATTGGTTGCTCTGTTATCATCTCTATTATCAATAAATGATTCTCCAACTTTATCTAAATCTTCTTTTTCGTTATTTTTACTAATTGATTGAATATTTAATATATAGGAAGGGGCGCCTGCACCTGGCAAGAAGGATAAATTCATCGTTATCGTATTTGTATTCAACGGATTCGCTACCGTTTCAAGGATTTTATTATCCCTATGTTTAAAACCTGTTGTTAACATTAGTTTTGCATCCAAAAGAGCCATGCGGTTTGTAATCAGAAATTCCCGAATATTTGAAGCTAAAAATGGGTTTCCTAATGATTTAAACTCGGGCCCAATCTGTCTATATTCTACAATAAACTTGCTTAATGGATAGTTACCAGCAAGCTTAATATTAAATGCTGAAGATGGCATATTTACAATTGATGCAATGGGATGTTCATCAAAAGAAATTGCATCAATTGGAATCAATGGAGTCATATTAATATTCATAGTAAAAAGGTCGCTAAATCCTAATGGATCTGGTAAATCTTTTGTTTCGATTAAGCCTCCTTGGATCACGATACCATTATCATCATATTGCCTACCAATGATACCATCAAGCGAATCATCTAATGCAATATCCATCTCATCTAGCGACATAGGACCGTCCCATATATCACGATTAAAAAAACTCATATTCCAAGTAAAAGTGAAATCAAGTCTACGCTTATCCATGATCGTTCCAATATCAAAACCAACTACAAGATTGTCTTCAGGGTCACGGTAATTCCATTTTGTATCAATTATATCAACCAAAGCATTATTATCTTGAGACACTTGTAAAAATTCATTATATGTAAAATTTCCTGTAGATTTTTCCAGTGATAAACCAGCATATGCGGAACTGTCTACATTAAAGGTCCCATAATCATCTATTTCAAGATTAATGCTTCCAATATCATCTTTCGCTTTTAAATAGTGCAACCCAAATTTAAATCTAGAAAATAGTTCTCCTGAAAAACGCATTGCTGAAACATTTCTTTTAAATGTATATCCTGTTCTTTCAAGAAAAAAAATAGGATTTCCAGTGGCTGAATCAATTGAGGTTTCATTGTTCATTAATAATAAACCACCATCAACTCCACCTAAGCGCTGAACAGGACTATTAAGCTCACCTGAAACTGATTGGACCTTTAACCATTTTAAATCTAAATCAATCCCCATTCCTCTAACTCTTCTTCCATCAATTGTAAATTGAGATAATGATGGATAGAAATCTCCTGTATATAAATTGAGATATTTCCCAAAATATAAGTTTCCAGAAAACCGATTAAGTGGTTGTGCAAAAGGAGAATCTCTAGTGTTCAATCTTGCAGTCCCTTTAAAACCTGTCCACTTTAAGTCCAAATTGAATTTACCATTAATCTCAGAATAGGATACGATCTGCTCACCAGATGCCTGTGTAGATGCACGTCCATCTACTTTACCTTTATAAGAAATTTCATCCATAATAGACCATTCACCATTATCGGTATTAAACATCCATGATAATGGCCGTATAGGCTGATCATATTTTGTCATACTTTCTACAATAATTGAATGTGGACCAGGATCTTGAACTCCAGGTATTAAACTTATAATTCCACCTCCAATACTTGCTAATGAAGTAAAATCCTGACCATCAATAGTTATTTTGATTGATGTTGTATCAATGTCAGGTATATTAAAAAATGACACAGCAATTAATTCATCACCAGGGGGAATGGTTGATCCTGGTTCTGGAGATAAAACCAAAAAATCTTTGGTTTGAAATTCTTTTGAATCCTTAAAATAACTTTTTCTTCTTTCAAATGATCTGGCCCTTTTTTTAGGAGGTCCAATTACTAAATTAAAAGGGTTCTTCAGCGGATCTCCCCTTGGAAAGGCTAACGTACTACCATCATCTAAGCGAAATACAATAGCATATTCTAAACCAACTTGAGTAATTCGATCACCAGGAATATCATATTGCCAACTGGAACCGTTAAATGAAAATTCCTCTTCAATATAGTTCAAAGAATTTGCAGATCTAATAAATAGTTTAGCCTCCAAAACACGAGAATCAGAAAATAAGGATACAATAATTTTTACGGACTCACCGCTTGATACATTATCAGGAGGCACATGATATAAAATCGACTCTTGAGAAAAAGCAATATTTATAACAAGAAAAATAGATACGATAAACGTCTCTACCCACTTCTCTTGAACACCAGTCAACATTGGGGAACTATACTATATCTAACAAATAGATAATTTATTGAATATCAATTAATAGTTTTTTGATTTCACCATTTGGGCCTTCAAATTCTATTTCAATTTGATTGCCAGAATCTTCTTCAGTATCCGATGGATCATCAGGAACTGTATTTTGATTTGTAGGATCAACATCAAGATTTCCACTATCATCAGAAGTTCCTGTATTACCTGCAGTTACATCTACATTCAAACCACTAACGACATTAAAAAGATCTACAATACCTTCAATACCAATTAACATATCACCTTCTTCAGAGTTTGCAATAAACCAGAAGTCTGTTCCTTTTACAGACGCAACTGATGTCGTACTTTGTATAACAAACTCACCTTTTCTTTGCTTATTAACTTGTGCTCGAACAGTACCATTATCCATGCGAATATTTTTTGAAATTGTAGAAGCAATCTTTTTTCCAGTGATAGTCACTTCAGATTCTTCTTTTATTTTCAGTTGAGATTTATCATCAATAAATATGATCAATGCAAAGCCATCAGAACCAGTTCTAATTCGATCTCCATCATTTAGAATCGTGCCGGCTTTTAACATATTAAACCCAGGTTTTTCCTTCTTTTCAATTTCTACTGATCCTAAAGCTTTCGTAGCAATAGCTATACGCTGAGCAAACACCGTTTGGTTCAGATTAAATAAAAGAATAACTAGTAAGAATTTTTTATTCATTTAATCTTGTACTTGTATATTCGTAATCGTTGCAGTTCCACTAGTAACTTGATTTAAAATGTTAACTGTATTTGATAGGTCATCTGAACTACCATTAATTTTATAATTACCAGTTGGCGTATAACCATCTAATTGAGCACTTGACCCAAAAAGAGAGTTAAATTGGTCATCACTCATAACCTGTTGAAGGATTTGAACTATTGGATGGTATGATGTGGTTGTTGATCCTGATCCAATTTCTTGAATTCTAAATGCATATATAGGTGAAAGGATCTCATCTCCACCAGAAGTTGTTGAAATTTGATTTTTAATTTGCCATACATAAATCTTACCATACTCCAAGGGAAGAGCACCGCTTAAAGGATATTGATAACTATTCATAATACCAATATTCTCCCATTGTTCAGTCTGATTAAAAGGTAATCTTCTTTCATCCTGAATTGCTTCATCCATTGATGAATGAATACTAGAATTAAATTCAGAGACACGAATATATGATTCACAAGTATTACAACTTGATGAAGACCAAATAAATAATGGATATGTTGTATAAATTGATGTTGAAACAGTATCAGATAATTCACCTCCAGGATATTCTAAACCAATTGCACTTGGAGATTCTACTGATATTGTTCTGGACTCATACACAGGATTCGCTGATTCACATTCTCCCTTAGTAGAGCCTGAGGCTACACCAAATTGAAAAGTATAATCACCATCCGCTAAACGACCAGTTGTCATAATAGCACTTAACATTGAGTTTAAATCCGCCACATCAATTACATCTTGTATATATACTGCCAAATCTATAGGCGCGCCAGTTACATCCATTAATTGAGTTGTGGATGTTGAAAAATCTCTATTATCAAGAATAATATCATTTTCAAGAACAAAAGCTGATGTATATAAATCAAGTATGGCTGTTTCTGTATTAATACCAAGAGCAGGAGAAACCATCGTTGCACGAAAAGATATCTTAACCCATACAGGGTAAGAATCAGAACTTAGGGTATAACGAAATAATTGAAAATCAGAGGCGCCCGTTTGAGGGTCAAAACTTGAGACATAATAGGTAGCATAATCATATATAGTACCAGTTAAAGTTACATTCTGAGCTTTAAGTGGAGAATGCAGTAAAAGAAAGAAATAAATAATTAGCTTTGATAATAACTTCATCATATACCTTTAATAAAGAATTTACCGGATTTGTTCCTGTTATACCAATAACAATATAAATGAATGTGCTAAAGATCACAAAAAAACCCTCTGAAAACAGAGGGTTTTTTTAATTATTCCCGGCGATGACCTACTTTCTCACGCTGGTTTCCCGCGCAATATCATCGGCGCTATAGGTCTTAACTGCCGTGTTCGGAATGGGAACGGGTGTTGCCCCTATGCTATGGTCGCCGGAATATTCACAAAAGTGATGGAGATAACGTAGTAGTCATTTTAC
>Ga0208407_1000898_pt1 | contig 13884 bp, 14 predicted proteins | sample ETNtaG_9_FD_185775 | JGI IMG/M metagenome (GOLD analysis project Ga0208407, IMG submission 185775) | Marine microbial and viral communities from oxygen minimum zone, Eastern Pacific Ocean - ETNP201406SV69 (SPAdes) (version 2) | ecosystem: Environmental > Aquatic > Marine > Oceanic ...
ATCTGTTAAACTCCAAGGATTTTTGGCAATATGATCTATAAATTTTTCGCCACTTACGTCTTGATTTTTGTCTGAATATAAATCTTCTGCCAACATGCCTGATAAATAAGTTGCTTTTGTTCTTTCTCCTGAGACGTTTATTGAACGAACAGAATATTGAACCATTTGAAAAATTGCGACAAATCCTATTCCAATAATTGCAGTTGCAACCATTGCTTCAATAATACTAACTCCTTTTTCTGAAATTTTTTTCATATTTTATTGGTTAACCCAATAACCGGTACTTTTGTTTTTTTCAAAGACCCAATTATATTTATTTATCGTTCCAAATCTAGAATACCTTATTAAAAAAGCAGCATAATCTTTATCAAATGAGCTACCTACAGGGTTGCAAGCACTAGATTTTACATGGCAAAACGTAACGTAATTGTTCGTTTCTGCAAGATCTTTATCCATTTTAATATTACTTTGACTTGCTGCGGTTCCATATTGTTTAAAGTATTTTCCACCTTTAGAAAAACATATGGCCGCGCCTGTTCCAAGTGAAGGAATATAAACTTCTGTTTTTAAAGTATGAGAGCCAATTGTTTTCCATTGTCCTGTATCCGCTGTATTCCATCCAGTAAAGTCAGCCTGTTCACAAGAAGGATCATTTGGGCTATTAATTTTTTTTGATAAATCTGTTTGTCCTACTCCTTTTGCTTCAATTAGACCTGAATTATTGAACGCTATTCTGACGTAAGGATAGTTTCCCATTTCAACCCGTGTAGTTGCTGTAGTCATTAAACTTACAATTCTTTCTGCTTCTCCTTTTACCAAACGATCTCTTTGCCATTTTGAAAATTCTGGATAACCCATGCCAGCAATTATTGAAATTATTGCAAGTACAACCAACAATTCTATAAGAGAGAAACCTTTAATGTTCTGCTTTTGCTGCACTAGCATCTATTTTTCCTGAGCCTACAAGATCTTGAATTGATTTTTCCATTGTTATCATTCCATCTCTAACAGCCGTTTGCATGATACTTGGTATTTGGTGAATCTTTGCCTCACGAATTAAGTTTTGAACAGGTGGTGTACATTTCATTACCTCAAATGCACCGCATCTTCCTTGACCATCTTTAGTTTTAAATAATCTTTGTGTAACTACCATTTTAAGTGAAGTTGAAATCTGCGCTCTAATTTGTGCCTGTTGTTCAGGTGGAAAAACATCAATAATTCTATTAATTGTACTTGGTGCACCACTAGTGTGTAAAGTTCCAAAAACTAAATGTCCAGTTTCTGCAGCCGTAAGTGCCAAACTGACAGTTTCTAAATCTCTCATCTCTCCAACTAAAATTACATCGGGATCTTCCCGAAGAGCAGCTTTAAGTGCAGCCGCAAAAGATTGAGTTTGTTTTCCAACTTCTCTATGTGAAACGATACTTTTATTATCCGTGTGAATAAATTCCACAGGGTCTTCCACAGTTATTATATTTGCTGTTCTTGTTTTATTAATTTCATTTACAATTGCAGCAAGCGTTGTTGATTTTCCAGATCCAGTTGGTCCAGTAACTAAAACTAAACCTTTATGCATATCTATTATGTCGTAAAGAACTTGAGGTAGACTAAATTGTTCCATATCAGGAATTTTACTTTCAACTCTTCTACATACACAAGCAGGTCCATTAATTGTTTTATAAAAATTTGCTCTAAATCTTAACCCGCTTAATGTAATAGCGGTATCTAGCTCATGTGTTTTTTCAAATTTTTCCAACTCTCCTTCATTACAGTTCATTGAAAGCAAATCTTTTAAGTCTTGTTCTTTAACCATCACTTCGGGGACTTTAACAATTTCCCCAGTTTGTCGATAACCCAATGGAGATCCAGCTCTAATATGAAAATCAGAAATTTTTTTATTATTTTTTGCGAGCTCTTCTAATTTTTCAAACATGTCGTTATTGATACTATAAATTCATAAAATCTAAAACAAATAAAGAAATTTGACCCAATTTAGACACCAGATTTAAGTACTTTTATAGATAGGTTGAAATAAAGTTAGATAAATAAAATCTTTAATATATATATATAGTCAAATCGAAGAAAGAAATTAAAAAATATGAAGAATCCGTTAGCAAATTTGTTTAAAAAAAAAGATCCTGGGGCGCCTGAAATTACACCGTCAACGGGAGAAAAACCAAAAAAAGAAAATTTTTTTAGCAAATTAATAAAAAATAAATTAGGCAAATCTTCAGTAAAAGGCGAAGAGATTGTTGGGGTTGATTTAGCTGCAAACGAAATCAGATTAGCTCAAATTTCAAGTAACAAAGCAAACCAATGGGTTCTAGAAAAGTTTCATTCTCATAAGTTTGAAGGCGTCCCTGAAAACGCAGCAGTACTAGATCATCCAGATAAAATTGCAGAAGAATTACAAATTGCTATGCAAAAAGCAAAAATTTCAACAACAAATGCTGCAATAGCCATACCAGTTACCAGCGCAATAATAAGAGTGGTTACAAGTCCGCTTATGACGGATGAAGAGCTTAAAACAGCAATTGGATCAGATTCTTTATGGGAAAATTTAGTTCAACTAACTGATAATTTAGATGATTACTCTATTTTTCATCAAGTTATTAATAGAGACACAACTGGTAATACAATGGATATATTGTTTGTTGCCTCAAAACTTGCCGACATAAACGGCTATACACAAATTATAAAAAAGGGTGGGTTAAATGCAGTTATAATAGATGTTAAATGTTTTGCATTAAAATCTGCAGTTGATCAAATAAATCAAATTTCGGGATCGATAGAAGAATCAAATTTAACAGCTGTTTTAGAATTTGGATTAGATGAAAATTATGTAATGATTTTATATGAGAATAATCCAATAATAACAGACATCTTTATTAGATCTCAAGATAGAACAACTTTAATTGAATCTAACAACCAAGAAGAAATGGAAGCTTTGGTTAGAAGATACATTACTCAAGTTAAACAGGCGGTTCAGGATTTTGAAACTAAATATGAAAAAAGGATTAGAAATTTAAAAGTAACATCAAATTTAACAAATGTAGAAACTTATCTTGCAAGTTTTAGAAAAAATTTAGTTAATACTGGTTTTAATTTATTCGATCCATTAGATGGTTTAAAAATTCCAGCACAATTAGAAGAAAACGTAAAATTAGAAAACCGATCTTACTTTTCAACTGTATTAGGATTGGCATTTAGAAAGCTAGATGTTTTTGGTTACTATAAATTTGTAACAGCGGTTAAAAATATTAACTTACTTCCAAATAGAGATTCAATGATTGCTAAGAAAAAGGCAAAAGCTTTTTCTAATTTTGCATTTAAAGGAATTATCGGAGCAGTTGCAATTATTTACACTGGTTTATTTGGTTTATCATTTTGGCAAATAACTACTTTGAACAGCAAAATTACTGACTACAATCAAATTGTACAATCTCATGAATTAAAACAAACAGAGTTACAAAAAATTTCAAGTGACCTTGGAAAGTTAAATAAATCTCTAGAGTTAAGCAAATCTATTACATCGAATAAAAAAATTAGTTTTAGAGTGTTGGCACAAATAGCTTCAGCAGTTCCAAAAAGAGTTAGGTTTATAAAAATCGATTATAACGGTAGTAATCAAGTTATCATCGAAGGTTTGGCCGCTAGCGACCAAGATATTTTAAAATTAATAAGCAATTTAAATAATAAGAAATTAATTACCCAAGCATCATTAGCAAGAATGACGTTGCCCACTGGCAGCAGCAATGACACCAGAAATATGAAGGGTTTTATAATAGCTTGTAAAATAGGAAATGCATAATGGATCTTAACAATATAACAATGGACGATCTAAAAGAAAAGTTCCAAGCAATTGATAAAAAAACTTTAATTAAATTTGGAATTGGTTTTGGAGCAATTATTCTTTTTCTTATTATTTATTACGCGATTTTAAATCCAATGGTTACAGAAAAAAAAGCAACATACGAAGATAAAATTATAAAAGAACAAGAAATAAAAAAATTTGAAAACGATATAATAAATATTAAAGCTAAAATAAAAAAACTGAAACCAATCGTTGCAAAAAATTCTACATTATTTCATTCCAAAGCAGAAGTTGAGGGACTTTACAAGAGCCTTAGTAGATTTGCAGGAGCTTATGGTTTGGTGATTTCAAAAATTGAAAAGAAAAAACCTAAACCAATTTTAAAACCTGGGATAGCCCAACAAAGTGCCGATCTATTAAAACCAAATCAAATCTCATATTTTAAGATTCCAGTCGATTATGAGATAAAAGGTAATTTTTTAAGCTATATAAAATTTAAAAGAGCGGTGGCAAGATCAAAAAAAATGTTAAATTTTGATAAAGAGTTGATAAATGTAGTACGAAGCGATAAGAATGGCTCAGTGATTGCAACTGGAGAGTTAACAATTGTAGGATTACCAAATGAATTTTTTTAAAATTTTATTAACGCTGTTTTTATTATTTTTTTTAACAAACAGTTTTGCTGATAATCACGACAAAGATATTAGCGAAGATACAAAAGAAATAGTTGATGAGTTACAAGAAGATGAAGTACCATTAAATGATCCTTTTGCAGGAAATGAAGGGTCTGCAGGATCTTTAGATACAAGTATTCCTGATGAAGAAAAAGAAGACTTGATGAGTCTTTATAATTTTAAACTTGCTGGATTAATTTCTGGAAAAGATAATAGCTATATTTCTTTAGTTAACGCAGGAGGAGAAGTTTTGACGGTTACAATAGGACAATTTCTTGGAAAAATAAAATTAGTTGATATGAGATTAAACGAAGCAATTTTCGAAAAAGAAGATAAGTCATTTGTCATTATTGATTTTAACAATGTAATTAGAGAGGCAGATGAATATTAAAAAAATTATTAAATATTTTGGTTTAGTATTTTTTGCGTTTGTGCTTAGCGGATGCCAAGCTGTTAAACAGGCAAACAAACCCTTTAAACATAATACACCTCTAATTAAAGAAAATGTTAAAAAACAAGGAAGAGCAGAAATACAAAAAACTTTAGAACTTGGACCAAAACCAGCGGACGGAAAAAAAGTTTATGGTAAAAGAAAAAAAATATCTTCAGAAGCTCAAAGAAATTATTTGTTAATTCCTGATACTTATCCTCTATTAAAACAAAGAATTACTCTAAAATTTAAAAATTTGGACTTTAAGGAAACAATGACTTTAATGGGTAAAATTGGTGAAATAAATGTACTAGTTGGAGACGAAGTTGCAGGAGCAATTTCTGCTGAATTAGTAGACGTTCCTTGGGATAAAGCTTTCCAAGCTTTATTGGATATGAAAAATTATGCATCAGATATTGATGTTGGTTCAAATTTAATAAGAGTTCATTCACCAGAAAACTTAACTGCTCAAGAAGTTTATAAATCAGACAGAGCTCAAGCAGTTAAACGAAAAGTTGAATTAGAAGATAGTGTTGAGCCAATAATTTCAGAAATATTTAGGTTATATTACATAACGCCAGAACAAGCCAAAGCTACAATTGAAGAGCTGTTCACTCAAAGATCTGGAGATACTACATATGTACCTATACAAGTCACAGAAGAAAAAACAACTAGATCAATAATAGTAAGAGGAAAAGAGAGAGATCTAGATGTAGTTAATACATTAATTAAAGAGATAGATATTAGAACTAAACAAGTTTTAATTGAAGCTTTCATAGTTGAAGCAAATTCAGATTTCGAAAGAGCTTTAGGTACCAGACTTGGTGGATATTATCAAAGAAATGCAGAAGTTGTTGGTGGTATAACTGGCGGAAGTACAGGTAGTGCCTCTGGAACAGATTTAGACACTGTAGCAGCTATGGGTTCGGCAACTGATAGTCTTACAAATTTTGCTGCAACTGGAGCAACTAGTGGAATTGGTATTTTAAAAAGAACAGGTACCGGAGTATTAAAGGCTGAAATTACTGCACTTGAAACTTTAGGATTAGGTAAAACTATTTCAAATCCAAAAGTATTTACTTTAGACAATCAGTCAGCAACGGTTACACAAGGAGAAGAAATTCCTTATCAAACTACATCTGAAGGAACAACCACAACATCATTTAAAGAAGCGGCATTAAAACTAGAAGTTACACCAAGCATAATTGGTGATGGGAATGTACTTTTAAGTATTAAAGTAAATAACGATACTCCAAATAGAGCTGCAGAGTCGGACGAGCCTCCAATTAATAAAATGGAAATAGTAACTAAATTACTAGTAGCTGATGGAGATATAGTAGTTATTGGTGGAATTAAGAAAAATGTTATTGCTAGCAGCAAAGGTCAGACACCAGGTTTAGGGAATATGCCAGTTATAGGCAATCTCTTTAAAGGAACCTCAAAATCTGATAACCTAGATGAACTATTGGTATTTATAGCACCAAGAATTTTGTAAAATGATAGACATAAGCAGAGAGTCAGAAATTAACCTGATAAATATACTTATCGACCAAGATATTATTTCTGGGAAAGATTTAATTGATATTAAAAAAACTTCATCTGAAGGAAATAAATCTCAACTTGATGCAGTTTTTGAATTAAAGTTAACAGACGAAGAAAAAATTTTAGATCTTTTAGTAAAAGAACAATCTTTACAAGTTGTAGATTTAACTGAAATGGCAATCCAAGATCAGGTTAAATCAGTCTTACCAACAAATTATGTTAGAATGAATTTTATAGCACCTTTTAAAGTTGAAGGTAAGACTTTGCATATAGCAATTTCTGATAGTTCAAAATTAAGTTTGATGAGAAACTTAAAAACAATTACCAAAAAAGATATTGAATTACACGCGGCTAAAGTAACTCAAATATCAGATTTTATTCAAAAGCTTTTGAAAGAAGGCGAAACAACTATTGAAGCTATTCAAAAAAAGAATAAAGAAAAAATCCAAACTTTCGATTATGATGTTGATGAAAATGCTGAAGTTTTAGATGAAAAACCAGAAGAAGATATAGAAGCATTAGAAAATGAATCAGAAGTTATAAAATTTAGTACAGCAGTTGTTGCAGAAGCTATTAAGATGGGAGTGTCCGATATTCACATTGAGCCTTATAGATTTTCAGCAAGAGTAAGATACCGTCTAGATGGTATGCTTCAAGAACAAGAACATTTTGCAAAATTTTTGTATTCCAACTACGGAGCGGTTGTTACAAGATTTAAAATTATGGGAAAACTGGATATCGCAGAAAGAAGACTGCCTCAAGATGGCGCTATCCCATTTAAAATAGACGGCAAAGTAGTTGACCTTCGTCTTTCAATTTTACCAACAGCAAACAATGAAAGAATAGTAATGAGGGTTCTAAACAAAGATGCTGGTGATATTAGTTTGGAACAATTAAATTTTGATGCAAATGATCTTAAGAATTTAAGAAAAGCAATTCATGGAACGCAAGGATTAATACTGGTTACTGGACCAACGGGTTCTGGTAAAACAACTACTCTCTATAGTATTTTAAAAGAAGTTTCACAACCTCACTTAAATATTTTAACAGCTGAAGATCCAGTTGAGTATGAGTTAGATGGAGTAGCGCAAGTTCAAATTAAAGATGATATTGGTTTATCTTTTGGAGTGGCTCTTCGTTCTTTTTTAAGACAAGACCCAGAGATAATTCTAGTAGGAGAGATGAGAGATAAAGAAACAGTAGACATAGGATTGAAAGCTGCTCTTACAGGTCACTTGGTATTTAGTACACTGCACACAAATGATGCTCCAAGTTCAATTACTAGATTGCAAAATATGGGTACACCTGATTATTTAATTTCTGCAGCATGCACTTTGGTTCTAGCGCAAAGGTTAGCAAGAAAAACTTGTAGTGAGTGTAGAGAACCAGACCCAGATGTAACTCCAAAAGTTTTAGAAGATTTTGGTTTTACTCCTGAACAAGCATCAAGAGCAAAAGTTGTAAGAGGAAAAGGTTGTCCTAAATGTAAAGATAGTGGTTACAAAGGACGAATGGGTATTTATGAAGTGCTTAATGTTACAAAACCAATTAAAGAAGCTATTTTAGCAAAAGCAACTACTCCTGAACTTAAGACAATAGCAAAAAAAGAAGGATTTAGAACCATGGGAGATATGGGTCGAGAAATGATTATATCTGGAGATTTAAACTTTAGAGAGTTCGACCGTGTATTGTCAATGGAGTAATAACTAATGTCATCTGAAACATATACATATAAAGGTATTTCAGCAGGTAAGTATGTTGAAGGATCAATCGAGGCTCTTAGCCAAGAAGAGGCTTCTTTTAAGTTAAAAGAACAAAAAATAATTATAACAAAACTAATTAGAACTAAGAAAAAAGCCGCAGAAAAGAAAAAAACAGCAGGCGGTGGATTTAGTTTATTTAAGAAAAAAATAAAACCAGAAGACGTTATGATATTTTCAAAGCAATTCGCCACAATGGTTAAGGCGGGTTTGCCTATTCTTAATGTTTTAGGAATGTTAAGAGATCAGTTGGAGCACCCAGAACTAAGAATCATCGTAGAAGATATTAGAAAAAGCCTAGAAGGTGGATTAACTTTATCTAAATGTTTTGAAAAATATCCAAAAATATTTGACAATATTTACATTAACTTGATTAAAGCAGGTGAAGCCAGCGGTAAATTAGATGTATTCTTGCTTAAATTAGTTACTTCACTAGAAAAAAGAGAAAAAGTAAAAAAGAAAATTAAAAGTGCCTTGATGTACCCTGCGGTAATGTTTGTTACCGCAATTACGGTCATGGTTTTTATGTTGATTAAAGTAGTTCCAATTTTTGCTGAAATGTATGAAGGAATGGGAATTCCTCTACCAACTCCTACAGCAGTAATAATGGCAGCAAGTAATTTTATGAGAGGAAGCGGTGGGTTAATTACATTTTTAATTCTTGTAACTGGGTATGTTGTATTCAAATATTTAACATCTAGAGTTCCAGCAATTAGATATAAATGGCACCAAAGAGTTTTAAAAATGCCAGTTTTTGGTGATATGATTTTAAAATCTTTAATAGCAAGAGTTTCTTTAATTATGGGTAACTTAAGTGGTGCTGGTGTAAACTTATTAGAAAGTATCGAAATTGCAAAACAAGTAAGTAATAATGATGTTGTAACACTTGCTCTAGAAAATGTAAAAAAGGGAGTTTTTTCAGGAGACACATTAACTAAACTATTTTTAAAAGAACCAACTTTTCCACCAACTTTCAGTCAATTAATTTCTGTTGGAGAACAAACAGGTAATTTAGATGAGATGTTTACTTCAGTTGCAAATTATTATGAGGAAGAGTTTGATACAGCTGTTGATAACATGTCTAGTTTAATTGAACCAATTATGATTGTATTTATGGGTGTTATGATTGGCGGATTAATGATTGCAATGTACTCGCCAATTTTCAATGTTGGTGCAATTATCGGACAATAAAAATTTTAATAATTTTTTTTTAAAATTAAGTGGTTTACCCAATCAGTAGCTGCAGTTTTAAAAATAACTTCGTCCATTATTTGACCAATGAAAAATGTTCCTAAGCCACCAGCTTTAATATCGTCAAGTTTTCTTGGTTTAATGTTTTGAGGTATGGCTGGACTACCTTTGTCAAATAATTCTATAATCAATTGTTTACCATTGAACTTTATATCAACTCTCATCGTATCACCTGTCGGCTGACCGCTATATGCATGCTTAACAATATTTTGTGCAGCTTCAGCTAATGCTAAAACAACATCATCCATTGAATTTTGAAATATTGGATCTTTAGCCAATACTTCTCTGGCAAAACTTCTAATTTCTTTTAAGCTTGAAGTCTCAACAGCAAACTCTTTGTGTTCGTCTATCGTCATTATTCAATTATTAATATTTGCTCCAGCTTAGCCATCATTATAACTTTAAGAACTGATTTGCTTATTTCTTTTAGAATAACTTTAGTTCCAAGCTCCGCTGCTTTTTGATGACTTTCAATTAGAACAGATATACCAGAAGAGTCCATGTATTGAACTTCTTTAAGATTTAAGTGAACTTCTTTGCCAGCTTCAATTAGAGGCATAATTACCTCTTTAGCCTTTTCAGTAACATCCATGTCAATTTCACCATCTAGATGAACGGTTGCTACATTGCCTTCTTCTGTAATTTTATATGACATGATGTATTTATAGCAAATATTCAATATATTTTAACTAAAATCAAGAATTTAAGTGAAAAATAACCCATTTTTAACACTTGCATATTTGATTGAAATGAAAATAAATGCCATCATTAAGAAATTATTAATTAATAAAAAAAAAGAGGAAAAATATGAAGAAAAGTGAAAAAGGTTTTACACTTATTGAATTGCTAGTTGTTGTGGCAATTATAGGAATTCTTGCTGCGGTAGGTGTTGTAGCTTATTCCGGTTATACTTCAGGAGCAAAAAAATCTGCTTCTAAATCTAACCAAGCTGCAGTTGTAAAATATATAGCCGCAGAATTGAAAAAATGCGATATTAATGGCGATAGCACAGCTCAACTAATGGAATCAGCTAGCGCTACTTGCGCAGATCGTTTTACTGAAGCAACTTTATTATTAGCAATCACAGATAGTACAAAAGATTTTAAAAATCCACACGTTGGAGGAGGCGTTGGCGTTGTATCAGGTACTGCCACTACTGTGGGAGGACAGACAAACGTTAGTATAGCATCAGGGATCATAACTGTTGCTACGTGTTTTACTAAAGGTGGAACTGGAGCTCCTGCTGCAGATGCATGTCCTGGAGCATCTGATGTAAATGTGCTTGCGAACAAAGTTAAAGTTGAGTAAGTACTAAAAAAATTATAACGACTAGGAGCTCTTGCAAGTTTAAAGAACTCCTAGTTATTATATTTATTCTTTGAATATAAATTATGAATACTAGAAGCCGTTCAGGCTTTACTCTTATAGAGTTATTAGTCGTTGTAGCAATTATAGGTATTCTTGCTGCAGTTGGGATTCTTTCGTATAGTGGCTATGTAGAAGGAGCCAAAAAAAAATCAGCAGAAAATGTAATGCAGAAGATAGGGCTTGCTAACACAGAAAATTATTCTGATTACGGAGTGTACTGGGCGAGTTCCACAAGCACTTGTTCACCTAACCAAGCTACTTCAGAAGATATAGAAGAAAACTTATTGGGAGGTGTCGCAAGTAAAGGAACCTTTATAACTGATGAAATAAATTTTTATATGTGTATTTGGGGAAAAGGATCAGATTTTGAAATTATAGCAAAAAATAGAAATTCATCTTGCACGTTAAAATTAAACCAAAATTTGGGCATCACAAGAGAAAATTGCTAAAATTATTAAATAAATGTTATGTGGTTAGAAAAAATAAAAACTCTAGTTTTAAAATTATTTACTGAAAGTCCCTCAAAAAATCAAAAAATTTATACAACTATAAGTTTAGCTTGGGTTATATTTGTAGGATATCTTACTTGGTGGAACGGTTTAAATAGTTTAGCTTTAGACAAAAGCTTCAAATGGGATGAATGGTTTTGGTTTGGAATAATTCCTGCAACTGTTCCGTACCTTTTTTATTTTATCTGGAAAAAAAGAGATTAAGTCTAATTTGATAATTAAATAAATATATTAAAATTTTGTTTTAACAATAAAACTGCATTATGTTAATAGATCATGGAAAATATTGATCTAGAATCTGTAAAATCGTTTGTTGATACATTTTGGGTAATTAATTGTGCAATTCTTGTTTTTATCATGCAAGCAGGTTTCATGTGTATGGAATCTGGCCTTTCAAGATATAAAAATAGCATAAATGTTGCATTAAAAAATGCTGCCGATTTTGGCGTATCGGTGGTGATCTTTTGGGTTTTTGGTTTTGGAATAATGTTTGGTACGAGCTACAAAGGACTTTTTGGTACAGATTTATTTTTTTTAAAAACTGACATTGCGGAATGGATGACTTACTTTGTTTTCCAAGCCATGTTTGTTGCAACAGCAGCTACAATTATTTCAGGAGCTGTAGCCGAAAGAATGAAATTTGTAGGATATTTACTCATAACAATTTTAGCAACAGGAATAATTTATCCTTTGGTAGGTCATTGGGCGTGGTCATCAAGTTATTTAGCTAATATGCAAGCAGTGGAATCTCAACTTTTAGTCGATGCAAACATGGAAAGACACACGGGATGGTTATCTGATATGGGGTTTGTTGATTTTGCTGGAAGCACCATTGTTCATTCAGTAGGAGGATGGATAGCTCTGTCTGCAGTTTTAATATTAGGACCGAGAATAGGAAGATATTCACAAGCCAACAAAGGAAAATTTACCGGATCTAGTTTTCCGCTTGCAGTTCTTGGAACATTGATACTTTGGTTTGGTTGGTTTGGTTTTAATGGCGGAAGCAACGGAGCAATGAATGATTTCGTACCATTAATTTTAATAAATACATTTCTTGCAGCAGCATTTGGTTTGCTAACAGGATTGGCAACTTCTTTTGTAATATATAAAAAACCAGATGCATTTTATGTAATTCTTGGTCCTCTAGCAGGACTAGTTGCTATTACCGCAGGATGTAATTCAATGACATCCTTTACAGCAATTTTTGTAGGAATTGTTGGATCGCTTATTGCAATTTTTGTTAATGAACTTTTAAATAAATTTGAAATTGACGATGTAGTGGGAGCTATCCCAGTGCATTTAGCGGCAGGCATATGGGGAACTTTGGCTGTTGGATTTTTTTCAAATTTAGAAATTCTTGACACAGGCTTAACTAGATGGGAGCAAATAAAAGTTCAATTCATCGGAGTAGGATCTATTGGGTTATTTGTATTTTTAGGTTCATACATTTTATTAAAAATATTAAATTATTTTTATCCTTTAAGAGTAAGTGCTTTACATGAGGAACTAGGATTAAATATCGCTGAACATAATGCGGTATCAGTCGAACATGACTTAATTTCAATTCTAGATAAACAATCTAAAACAGAAGATTTAACAATTAGAGGACCTCAAGATCCTTTTACTACCGGAGGCGTAATTGGTCTTTATTATAATAAATTGATGAGCAAATTAGAAAGCAGCGAAACTCAAAAAGAAAAATGGCGAAGCAGAATATCTAATGAAGTAAAACTTGCAGCAAAAGTTCAAGAGAACTTTTTACCAAAAAGAAATTTAGATAATTATCCGGTAAGTGGGATAAATATTTCAGCAAGAGAAGTTTCAGGTGATTTTTTTAGTTTCTATCCTCACAATGAAAGTGTTTATTTTATAATTGCAGATGTTGCAGGAAAAGGTATTCATGCAGGAATGGTTATGGCAAAAGCTTCAACTTTATTTGAAATAATGGCCAGAGATCAAGTTGATCCAGATGAAATGATGCTTCATATGAATAATGATTTATTTGCAACAAAAACTGGCGGCATGTTTGTTACATCTATTCTTGGAGATTATAATGTGGTTACAAATGAAATACGTTGGGTTAATGGAGGTCACCAACCTGCAATTATTAGAGATAATAAAGGAAAATTTGAAAAATATGAGTCTAATTCACCACCCTTAGGCGTTATTCATCAAAAGGAGAAGTCAGTTTATGAGGTGAATATAAAACAATTAAAAGATCATAGGTTTTATGTTTTTACTGACGGATTATCAGAAAGTTTTGACAATAAAGGTGAAGAAATTGGAATTGAAGGTTCAATAAAAATTATAGAAAATAATTATGATAAAGACGTAAAAAAACAATTATCTAATATCACAAAAGAAGTAATTAAAAATGCAAGCGGTAACAAACTAAATGATGATTTAACACTGCTTTCAGTAGGAAAATAATATTTAAATAGAAAATAAACTCAAACTGGGCAATATAAATATTAACATAAGACTTAATTAGTAATAAACTATTTATAAAAAAAAGGAAAAAAAAGGAAAAAAAATG
>Ga0208407_1000902_pt1 | contig 13855 bp, 11 predicted proteins | sample ETNtaG_9_FD_185775 | JGI IMG/M metagenome (GOLD analysis project Ga0208407, IMG submission 185775) | Marine microbial and viral communities from oxygen minimum zone, Eastern Pacific Ocean - ETNP201406SV69 (SPAdes) (version 2) | ecosystem: Environmental > Aquatic > Marine > Oceanic ...
CAAAATATAGTTAGAGAAATTGATAAGCTTGATAATGAATATTCTATTGTTTCAACCATTTCAAATGATCTCAGCCAAAGCATGCGTTTCATTCTTAATAAGAAAATGAATACAGAATATAAATACAATTGTAAAAAATGCGGTTATCAAACAATATCGTTTTCCTGGCAATGCCCAACATGCAAGAGTTGGGAATCATCATTATCTATTAATTTTTTAAAGTCGATCTAAAATGGCTAATATTACTGTAATAGCAGGGAATTTTCATGTGATTCACCCGGGTTATATAATCATGTTTAACGAATGTAAAAAACATTGTGACAATTTATTGCTCTTACTCCATGATGATCCATCGATTGAAAGACCTGATAAAATTACACCAATTCTGAGCCTTGAAGAAAGAATTATGGTTCTATCATCACTAAAACAGATTGATCAAATCATCACGTATCAAACTGAATCTGATTTATATAAGATTCTCAAAAAAACAAAAATTGAAATCAGATTTCTTGGGGACGATTACAAGGGTAAATCATTCACCGGAAATGATTTAGGCTTTCCGATTCATTACCTTGATCGTTCTCATGGCTGGAGCACCACAAAATTCAAGAAATTGATTTCAGATACAGTTTAAGGAAGTGAATCTGGCTCCCCGGGCCGGACTCGAACCAGCGACCCATTGATTAACAGTCAATCGCTCTACCAACTGAGCTACCGGGGAATAGATTTAGAAGAAGTCTGCTTGAAGCCACCAAAATAGTCAAGTGCGATTAATCTAGCGATTTTGAGATTCTTTCAACAGCATCTTCGATCTGATTGAGGCTGGTTGCATAGGACAATCTAATATAGCCAGCAGAGCCAAAAGCACTTCCTGGAACAACAGCAACATTGGCTGTCTCAATTAGATATTCTGCAAACTCAACATCATCCGAAAAGCCCTTTTCTTCTATTGCAGTGTTAACATCTGGAAATAAATAAAATGCTCCCGTTCCTGGTGAGGCTATAAAACCTTTAATCTCATTCAGTGCTGAAAACAAATAATCATGACGAATCTTATACTGCTCAACCATGCCATAAATTTCATCTTTTGGACCATTAAGAGCAGCAATAGTTGCCACTTGTGAAATAGATGACGGGTTAGATGTGCTTTGGCTTTGAACTTTTTTCATGGCACCAACTATGTTTGCGGGACCGCCACAGTAACCTATTCTCCATCCAGTCATGGCATATGACTTAGACACACCATTGATCGTAATTGTTCGATCAAATAAAGCTGGGCAAGCTTGTGCAAATGAAACAAAAGGCTCTTCTCCCCAATAGATATATTCGTACATATCATCAGTTGCAACGTATATGTCAGGATACTTTTCTAAAATAGACCCAATAGCCTGATAGTCATCCTTGTTATAAGTTATGCCCGTCGGATTTGATGGCGAATTAATTATCACCAATTTTGTTTTCTCATTAACCGCATCTGCAAATTCATCAAAATTAATGGAAAAATCATTCTCTTGGTAGCTATTAACAATCACCGGCTTTGCATCTGCCAAAAGCACCATGTCTGGATACGATACCCAGTAAGGGCTAATTATAATGACCTCATCACCCGGGTCTAATATGGCCTGAAAGAGATTATAAAGTGTTTGCTTCGCTCCTGTAGAAACAAGAATATTATCTCGCTGATACTCTAATTCATTGTCATCTATAAATTTATTGATAATGGCGTCCTTTAGTTCAGGAAGTCCATCAACCTGAGTGTACTTTGTCATTCCGTTATCCATGGCATCCTTTGCAGCCTGTTTGATGAACTCTGGCGTGTCAAAATCTGGTTCGCCTGCACTCATGCTGATGACGTTAATCCCAGCTGCCCTCATCTCCATTGCTTTTGATGAAACAGCTATTGTTGCTGATGGTTTTATTTTTTTGAGTCGTTTAGATATTGGATTTTTCATTCTATGGAATCTTTATATTTTAGATGGATATAATAACAAAATTATGAAAGATGATTGTTTTAAGCTCAGAGCTAATTATAAGCCAAAAGGGGATCAACCTGTAGCTATACAATCATTATTAGACGGTTTAAATTCTGGATTACATAAACAAACGCTTCTCGGCGTGACTGGGTCTGGAAAAACATTCACCATTGCAAATTTAATACAGCAATCTCAAAAAACGACACTCCTATTGGCGCCAAATAAAACTCTTGCGGCACAATTGTATGGAGAAATGAGAGAGTATTTTCCTGAAAATAAGGTGGAGTACTTTGTCTCTTACTATGATTATTATCAACCAGAGGCTTACGTTCCTGTCACTGATGTTTATATCGAAAAAGATGCATCGGTTAATGCACATATAGAACAAATGAGACTGTCTGCGACTAAAGCACTGATTGAACGAAAAGATACAATTATCGTCGCATCGGTATCAGCTATATATGGTCTGGGTGATCCAAAACAATATCTCAATATGGTGCTACATTTAGCGCTTAAGGATCGAATCACCAGTAAAACAATCAAACAAAAGTTAGCCGAACTTCAATATCAAAGAAATAACATTGAATTCAAACAAGGCATGTTTAGAGTTTTGGGAGATGTCATTGATATTTTCCCAGCAGATTCAGACAATCAAGCAATCAGAATTGAGATGTTCGATGAGGAAGTGGAAAATATTTCGTTCTTTGACCCTCTAACAGGAGAAATCAAAAGAAAAGTTCGTCAAGTTACAATCTTTCCAAAAACACACTATGTAACTCCTCGAGAAGTGATGCTAAATGCAATCACTTATATTAAAGATGAACTATCGGATCGATTGACTACATTGAATGATCAAAATAAATTGGTTGAAGCACAACGCTTAGAACAAAGAACCATGTATGACATCGAAATGATCCGAGAACTTGGTTTCTGTTCTGGAATTGAAAACTACAGTCGATATCTATCAGGAAGAGGAGAGGGTGAACCGCCGCCGTGCCTAATTGATTATCTCCCCAATGACTCATTGATCATCATTGATGAGAGCCATGTTACTCTTCCTCAACTAAGAGGCATGTACAAAGGGGATCATTCTAGAAAAACCACGTTAGTGGAATATGGGTTTCGACTTCCTTCAGCACTGGATAATCGGCCGCTTATGTATGAAGAATTTGATCGCATGTCTCCTCAAACCGTTTATGTTTCTGCAACGCCCAGAGATTATGAACTTGAACAGTCAGGCAATGTTGCTGAACAAATAGTTCGGCCAACCGGTTTGATCGATCCAGAAGTTGAAATCAGACCTATAACCAACCAAGTGGATGACTTACTCTCAGAGATTAGACTAAGAGTCAATAACAGTGAAAGAGTTTTGGTCACAACACTGACGAAAAGAATGGCAGAAGACCTTGCTGAATATTTTAATGATAACCAGGTCAGAGTTCGTTACCTTCATTCTGACATAGACACAGTAGAACGATCAGAAATACTAAGAGATTTGAGGTTAGGAGAATTTGATGTACTGGTTGGAATCAACTTACTAAGAGAAGGGCTTGATTTGCCTGAGGTATCTCTTGTAGCGATCCTCGATGCAGATAAAGAGGGTTTTTTAAGGTCAGCAGGCTCATTGATCCAAACAATTGGCAGAGCTGCCAGAAATGTCAATGGAAAAGCGATTATGTATGCAGACAAAGAAACCGGCTCAATGAAAATTGCTTTAGAGGAAACAAGTCGAAGAAGGGAGAAGCAGATCAAATTTAATTTTGATAACAATATAGAGCCAAAAACAATCATTAAAAATATTCAGGACATCATGGAGGGTGCAAAAACATCGAAGACTAAACGCTTCATTAAGATCCCCAGCCGAATTAAAAAGAAACTTCAATCCGATAATCCATCTGACGTCTCAAAACTTCTCGATGAGCTCGAGGTTAATATGTTCAATGCTGCAAAAGACCTAGATTTTGAGGAAGCAGCAAAAATTAGAGATGAAATTAAAATCATTAAAGACCTTAATTTTGGTATAAATTATGTAGATTCATCTGAAAAGGTTAGAATCTAAACTGATACAGTTATTCAGTTTTATAAGATATCTACAAGGAGATTCAAACTTGAAAATGAAAGCAATCATTCTGTTTGCATTATTTGTCACCAGCCCATTAGGCGCTGAAATAACGGGTGATATTAATTACGGCGAAAAATTAGCCAACGAGGCTCCAAGCCCTTTAATACTTCAGATTCTTCTCTATAAGTATTTAGATTCACCAAAACAACTTCTAAAAAATGGATGCGAAGGATGTCATGAGCTTAAAACTTTTGATGGTAACTCAAAGGAAGAAATCCTAGATAGAATACTGAAATCTTGGCATGCTTCTGGTTATATTGAGGAAGACCTCAATGATCTGACCACATATCTCTTTGAGCAATCTAATAAGAGTTAGAGTCTCAGCGATAGGAATCGTTACTTCATTGCGATCCTTTTTATTTTAACAATAGATAAAATAGGGGAGTTAATTTTGGATCCCTCTGGTGGGCGCAACAAGATTCGAACTTGTGACCCTCTCGATGTCACCGAGATACTCTACCAGCTGAGCTATGCGCCCCTAAGGGATGAATAGTATGACTATTAATAGCCTGTTAGTCTACATTGTTAATCAAGCTATAGAAGAAATGCTATCAATGACATCAAGAAATTATTTTCAATAGTTTTATTATTTATTCTGTTATTATTTACCTGTCAAGTATGAGTGTTCATTGATCGATGACACAGGGTGACATAAAAAAGTACGGAGAAAAACTAATGAATAGTTTAAAGAACTATATATTAGCTTCACTATGCCTATCCTTGTTTTCTGTAGCTTCTTTTGCTCAGGAAATTGAGGAAATCATAGTTACGGCTAACAAAAGAGAACAAACGGTTCAGGATATACCGATGAATATCTCTGTCCTAACCTCAGAGGTTATGACTGAAAGAGGAATCTATAATCCAGAGGATTATCTGAGAACTCTTGCAGGTGTATCGACACCTGGTGGCGATACTTACTATACGATGAGAGGTCTGAACACAGGAACAGCGCAAGTATCCTCAGGAACTTCTAATACATATATGGGTGAGATCTCAATGGGAATGACAAACCTATATGATGTTGACAGGATTGAAGTCCTCAGAGGACCACAGGGCACTTTGTATGGATCAAATGCGGTAGGTGGAACCATTAGATACATTACAAATATGCCTCAGTTTGATGAATTCGAAGGCAATGTGACTGTTGAAGTACTTGATAAGAAACTCGCTGATGATACAGGCACTAACTACAACCTCATGCTTAATGTTCCAATTTCTGAGAATTTTGCCATGAGGGCTGTTTATACCTCTGGAGAAAACCCAGGTATATATCAAAATGTTGCAACTGGCAGAAAGGATATTGGAACTCAAGATGATGATGAATATCGACTCATGCTCAGATATCAAAATGGACCTTTAGATATCAATGCGATGTATATGAAAAGGGATCGATATGATTTTGGTCAAAAAGAGAAGGGCAATGCAGATAAGCCAGGTAGTGCTGATCTCGTAGATCCTAACTGTACTTATGATGCATCTTGGTATTATGGTGATACTTGTACCAGGTTATATGCCACTGCTGGTGGAGATTTGAGTGGTTATGATCAAAGTGTTGCATTTTATTCATTTACAGATGAAACATATGATGTTCAAAGTTCTGTAGCCTCACTCACCGTTGAGTATGATTTTGAAACATTCACTGGAATGCTGATTCTTGCTGATTATGACTATGATGACTTCTATGAAACAGATTGGTCAAGAATAGATACGGATGATCTCTACATAGATGAACTCATATATACTGGTGAATCAGGAAGAGATACCCAAGAGCTGAGATTCTCATCAACAACAGAAGGTCCACTTCAATGGACGGTTGGTTATTTCAAAACCGAGCAAGCACATGATCCTAATTATGTTACGGAATGGGAGTACACTGATGCAGATGGTCTTGACTATCTTGGTTATATGGGCTTTAGCTCACATAATGGTGGTTACGATCCATCAACATACAACTCTCCATATGGTGATTCATCCTATCTCGGCTATAACGGTTCTTTGGTCTATGGAAGCTATACCTATTATAGTTATGCTGATGAGGAAGCTTACTATGGATCAATTGATTACAGTGTCGATAAATGGACATTCACAGTGGGAATGAGAGATTTTGAACTCTCAGATGGATTCAAGTCATCTGAATATGGAGTCTTCTATGAGAGTCCTGATAACACAGGTTGCGATGGAACTGAAGCTGTTGGTGTTACCTGTGCAGAAGAAAACGGAAGTGAGTCAGACAGTCGACTTAAATACACTGTTTCTTATGAAGTAGATGATGACTTAACACTTTTTGCAGTTTCATCTGTTGGTTATCGCTCTGGTGGTAATAATGCAGCGCTTCCATTCTTTTGTGCAAACGATCCTGAAGCTGCTGGATTTAAGAGAAGATATACTTCTGATGAAGCAGAAAATTCAGAAATTGGTGTCAAATCACGAGGAAACAATTACACCTTAAATGCGACTTACTTCTGGATAGACTGGACAGGTATTCAAGTCACAGTTAGACCTGCGTGTGGGTGGTCATTTACCTACAACGGTGGTGAAGCTGAAACTTCAGGACTTGAATTAGATTTTTCATATGACATTTCAGAAAATCTAGTTCTTGATGTTGCAGGGAGTTTCATCAGCGCAGAGATTAGTAATGATATCTCTTCTCTTGGTGCGACCGCTGGTGACAGACTGCCAAATATTGCAGAAGAGCAAATGTCTCTTGGCTTGTCATATAGATTTGAGATGTTTAATTCACCTGCATTTGCGAGAGCTGACTTCAACTATTATGGGGAGAGTTATGCAACTTTTGCTGAAGATCGCGAAGACATGTCTCCAAGCTATACTCAAGTTAACTTTAACTTAGGTCTTGAAATAGACGAGTACTCTAGATTACAGCTCTCTGTGAGTAATCTTACGGATGAAAGAACTGAAGCATTTAGATTCTCTGCAGAATCACCAAGTTATCGTGCTAGGAACTATCTGCAATGGATACCGCCTAGAACAATAGCGTTGTCATATTCAAGAAGTTTCTAATGTAGGAATCTGTATCAATAAGAAAAGCCCGCTGATGCGGGCTTTTTTTTATTTAATAATTTGACCTTCTTTCATTACAAATTCAACATTTTCCAATATGGAGATGTCATTAAGTGGGTTGCCTTTGACACCAATTAAATCTGCATCAAATGATTCCTTTATTTCACCGATATTATCGATCCCAAATAACTCTGCCGTATTGATTGTAGATGCTCTAATGGCTTCAATTGATGTCATTCCCCATTCGACCATATATTTAAATTGTCTTGCATTTTTTCCATGTGGATAAATTCCTGCATCCGTACCAAAAACCATTTTTGCACCTGATTCGACAGCCATTTTGAAATTCTCTCTCTGCTTTTTTCCAACAATTCTTTCTTTCTCGAGAGAATATTCTGGAATTCCATTTTTTGCACCCTCGCCAAGGATATAATCTGAGACGTAAATATCCATTGATAGAAATACACCGTTTGAGATAGCAAGATTGATTGTTTCTTGGTCAATCAAGCTCGAGTGTTCAACTGAATCAACACCTGCATCAATTGCCATCCTAATTCCTTCTAAACCATGAGCATGGGCTGCAACTTTCATGCCTAATGTGTGAGCTTCATCTACGATTGCCTTCATTTCATCAAGTGTATATTGTCGATTATTTACATTTGTACCCTTTGACATTACACCGCCAGTTGCACAATATTTTATGAGATCAACACCATATTTTTTATTCTCACGAACTTTTCTACGAACCTCCCAAGGGCCATCAGCAACACCCTGGGCTCTATATTCATATTCAGCTGGGAGTATATTGCTGTCACAATGTCCACCAGTGATTCCCAGGGGAGGGCCTGAAACAAGAAGTGTTGGGCCCATTACTGCCATTTGATCTATAGCATCTCTTAATGCGACATCTGCATAATTCGATGCGCCAACATTCCTAACTGTTGTGAAGCCAGCTAAAAGCGTTTGCTTGGCATTTTTGACCCCATAAATTGCAGCAAGATATGAGGATTCTGACATTCCCTCATTTCCTTTGAGATCTGTGTTACCTGTCAAATGAACATGTGAATCCATTAATCCTGGCATTATTGTTGTCTCAGGAAGCTCAATGATTTCATATTCCATTGACGCAGGGATATTGTTGGAGACTTCTTTTATGACCCCTGATTCAACAAGAATGTCTGCTTTCATAACCTCGCCAGATCTCACATCTAAGACGTATTTTGGCTTAATTAAGATACTTTCAGAATATGCTTCAGATTGAATAAATAAAAGGAATGGGATTATAAATAGAGTCTTTTTCATTGTCTTGAACCAAATTAGTTTTTATCGCAAGGCACTAAACTATCATCATTGATTGCTTCGGGGAAATATTTTTCGAGCAAAGCCCAAAGAGCAGAGACCATCTCAGCGGATACTTTTCCATTGGAGTGATCTGGTGTGAAATGATATTGAAATGCTCTAAGAACATAAAATGTTTGCTCATCCATCTTTTCAGTTATTTCTATTCCGTAACCGTATCTTTTTAAAGCACATTGAATCTGACTAATATGTGGCGTCTTTCCTCTGAATTTCTTCTTATATTTCTCAAAAGCTTCATCCTCATACCAAGCTCCTATGCCATTCTCATAGAGCTTTCGCCAGGGAAACTTTGGTCCAGGATCATATTTTCTATTGGGAGCAATGTCTGAATGACCAATGACATAAGTCGGTTTGATCTCTTCATGCCTTGCTAGAATGTTTTTTAGAAGATCAATCAATGCATCAATTTGCTCATTATCAAACTCTAGAAAAAGACAAATATAGTTATTTGTATAATTATATTCTGAGCCTTGCCTAATTGAGCATTCAGCTTGATTAACAAGTTCAATACCAATTGACTGATCATTTATATTGGTTCGCTCTTCCCATTTACTCACGCCAGCATGCCATGCTCGATTATTCTCTTCGACTAGTTGAAATATTTTGATTTGATCCGTGTATGTTTCGTCTCCATTTTCAGGAATTAGATAATGTGAACTTACTCCATATCTTTCTTGGGTAAGCACCTTAAGTGAGTTCTCCCAGTCTATGCTTGTGTAGTGAATAACAATGAATCGTATACGAGTACTGAAACTTTCTGATTGAAAACTTTCGTCTTTATCTAATTCGGATAAGCCATCTTCATTTGAGCTGGCAACATTGATATTGAGAGAGAAGAATGCAAATGCCAGAAAGCCTATGAAATATTTAATGAACATTTGATGCATCGTTATATTAAAGCATGAATCTTGTCATTGTTTGAACAAGAGAGAAAAGTGGATCTAAGATTCCAAAAAAGAGGAGTCCGACTACAAGAAAGATGCCATAAGGCTCCAATTGATCGATTAACAAGCCGTTCTTATCGGAAACAACTGATCTAAGAACCCTGCCACCATCCAATGGCGGAATGGGTAGTAGATTGAAAAACATCAGTAGAAGATTAATAAAAACTCCATACCAACACATCAATGCAAACAATTCAGTAAATCGTTCAGCGATAAAACTCTGTATTGAAAGAGAGAAAAACAACATAAAAAGGATAGACCATATGATTGCCATCATTAGATTAGCTAGAGGGCCAGCCAGAGCAACAAAAAACATCGCCCTGTCTCTATTTTGGAAATTATATGGATTAACTGGCACAGGTTTAGCCCATCCAAATACCAAACCACCGAGATATACCAATAGTGCTGGCAATATAACTGTTCCGACCATATCAATATGCGCGATTGGGTTGAGGGTCAGACGACCTTGTCTTGATGCCGTAAAATCTCCGAAACCCTTGGCAATAAGCCCATGAGCAACCTCATGAACTGTGATGGCATATATAACTGGTATTGCAATTGCAATGATTTGGAAAAGGAAATCCATGACTCAAATCATTTAATAATGGATAACCTATTATTGATCGGCAAGAACATGAGCAAATAAAAAATGCTCATCAATGATTGATAGAAAAATAGATCGATTGTCAGAATTGAAGGCTGAGTATTAATAGTCAAATATGCAGTGACAACGGCTAAAGATCGGAATATTTCAAAGTTTACAGCCCATCGTTTGTTCTCAAGAATTAGATTGACCAAGGTTGTAGAAAAAATCAGCATGGCTGCAACGATACATGTTATTACATAAGATTGATCAGCGACTGTAAAAATCAATGCTGTTGAAACAATGCTATTGCTGATGAACTGAATCAGGCAGAATGTTTTTGTCGCGGAATCGCAGTCAGGGTCATATTTTACAAAATTACTCATATCATTAGTAAATTGAGGAAATTTCTCGAGTACGTCATCCGGTCTCCATCTGGTACTAGAAAACCATACTTTAAATTTATTCTTTATGCCTTTGGTGTAGAAACTATCTCTCACCATTTGATGATAAATCTCAAGATTTGACCAAATTGGATTCCAACTGCTCAGAGGCTTGACTGTCCCATATGTTGGTTTTAGGTGATCCATTTCTTCGATGAATGTACCAAATATTCTATCCCAAAGTATAAATACTCCTCCATAGTTTGCATCAATATATTCTGCATTCTGAGCATGGTGCACTCGATGATTGGATGGCGTTATGAAGATGTATTCAAGCATACCTAGTTTGCCAATGTGTTCAGTGTGAACCCAGAACTGATAGAGTAAATTAACCGCAGCCACAGTGAAGAAAACTTCACCCGGAACACCGACAAAGAAAACCGGTGTATAAAAAATCCACTTCCATAGCCATCCTGAACTTGTTTGCCTAAGTGCAGTGCTTAAATTGAATTCTTCACCTTGATGATGAACAACGTGCGCTGCCCATAAGATTTTTATTTCATGACTCATTCTGTGCATCCAATAATAGCAGACATCGTACAGCACAAAAGCCACCAACCACGTTACCCAACTGTCTTTAGGCAGGAGCTGAAGGTTGTAATGAGTTGCAATGCTTGCCCATACTACGCCCTGAACGCCAAGGTTTAGCATAGGTGGAATTCGGCTGATAAGGCCCAACGAAATAGCAGCTATTGAATCGTTCAATCGATAGTTATTTTTTCCAGACGCATAACCATAAAAAAGCTCTATACCAATCATTAAAAAGAAGACTGGTACTGCTAGCGATATCAATATTGAAGTATCCATGAAGTAATTATTCTATTAGAGAGTATCTTTGTCCATCGAATATCACACGATTGTTATCAATCAATCTGATCAGATGTGCTTCCAAAGATAATATGGCGATGGGATGCAAAAATGAATTAACATCATCATAAACTTTGGGCAGTAGGGATTCTATATCGATAGACTCGACATCCTTCAATTTATCTAAAATCTTCTTCTCACGTTTTAAGCGATGGGCAATTGTTGCATCAATTTCATCAAATGGTTCATTTATTGGATCACCGTGACCAGGGAGAATTGTGTCGACAGAAAATTCCTTGATCATCTCGAGTGAATCCAAATACTGCGTCATATTTCCATCTGGGGGAGCTATGACTACTGTTGAGCCTTGCATAATGTGATCTCCTGTAAATAAGAAGCCATCGAATAAATAACAAAAGTGATTCGAAGCATGGCCGGGCGTATGTATTGGAACAATATTATGATCACTCGATTTTACGACTGAACGATGAGCAACCGTATGATGAATTTCAATGGGTAGATCCCTCAATTGAGATGAGTCTGTGACGCAGCCATAGATCGGCAGATTCAGCCTATTGCTTAATATCCTGGCTCCAGGTGAATGATCTTGATGTGTATGCGTGATGAATATCTTGGTTATTCTCCCATTTCCAATTTCTATGATATTGTCAATGTGATTCTCTAGGTCGGGACCTGGGTCAATTATTGATAGCTCCTCATTCCCGATCAAATAGGTATTTGTTCCAGGTCCTGTAAACACTCCGCCATTATCAGCAGTGAGTCTTTGTATTTCTTCTGATATTTTAGTGATCCTCATATCCTTTCTCTCCTGGCAGCAAACCCTTCCAATGACCATCTTCGATAAAGAATTTTGGCTCAATTGCAGGTATGTCTCCAGATTTGACCTTGGTCTTGGCATGCATCAGGTCGGTTGTATTATCATAGTTTAGAATGGATTCTAAGTTTTTGATGGTTGGCATAATCAATGATATTGAACCGTCCTCATTAGCACGAAGTGCATCCTCAACACCAATCCACTTACTGTCGGTTCCCTCAATTCCATCATGAGTCAATGAATGATCTTCATTAAAAGCCGTTAGAAAGAAACGAGTTGTGTATCTTTTCGTTTCCACTTTTGGAGTGATCCAATGAGATACATAGACAAGTCGATCAAGAGCCATCTTTAGTGCTAACCCTGTTAAAATTGAATCAAATGCAATCTTCCCATTCAGCAAATCAGATCTTAGATCTATCAGCGATTCAGCTTCTTTTGTTGTAGGTATAAAATGACTATTGTCATTTCGATTCGCGATGAGTGCTCCAGTTTCTTCGAATGTTTCTCTTAAAGACGCAATCCAATAGGGTAAGGAGTCGCTGTTACTGTTCAATACCTTTTGTGCATCTGTTTCACTAATACCGTTACAGTAGTTCTTTGTTGCCATCAACCGATCCTGATTTTCAAGAATGCCACCTGGAAATACCCAAACTCCGCCAAAATTGCTCTTTTGTGCTCTTTTCATCAGAAAGACTTCGACACCATTGTTCGAATCCCTAACAAGCATGAGAGAACTAGATGGTATTAGATTATCTTTTTGTGGCATTTTCTTAGAGCGATCTGTCTATTTTGTCTCTGTGAGTTGATCCATGATCATTTTTTTTATCGGCCAAACATTGTTGCCAAATCGAAGCGCAAATCTTCTCAAGAATTTTGCAGCCGACCTTTCAGAGTTAAATAGGTCTACAATCACATTGGTTCCATAATAGAGTGTTCTTGTATTCAACTGATGTTGCTGATTGTATTTCTTTAGGGTCTCTAGGGAATAGAATGCCTCATTATTAGTCTTTGCTTCTGTAAGTACTCTGGTTAATGTATCAATGCCTCTTAATCCAAGATTAAAACCATGTGCAGTAACAGGATGCATCCCAACGGATGCATCTCCAACCAGAGCAAAACGTTCAGAATGAAAATGATCTGCGTGAGAGGCAAACAATGGATAAGAAAATTTATCTGATGCGACAGACATTTTACCCAATCGATGGTTGAACCTTTCAGAAATGTCTTCACTAAATGTTGTGTCATCTTGATTTAAGATCTCTTTTGCCTTGTCGGTGTGTATCGTAATTACAACCGAGGACTGCTTTCCAACCATTGGTAACACCGCCAGCGTTCTTCCATAATGAAAGCATTCATAAGCAATATTTTCATGGTGCTTCTCATGATTCATTTTGCAAACAATAACGGTTTTACCAAAATCCTTAACTTCTGCCGGTATACCCATCTGTCTTCTTGATTCAGAAAGTCGTCCGTCTGCAGCCACTAAAAGCTCACCTGAAATAATCTCTCCTGACTCCAATTCAACTTCAACCCCATCAGCATTAATGGTGAATGTCTTTGAACTGGCTTTCTCTATAAATGAAATCAATGGATCATTAACGATTGAATCAAAGATCGCTGATTTAATTCTATGGTTGGGTATCAGATAACCCAGTGTTGTTTGATTCGTTTCTTCAAAATTAAAATGAAGCGAATACGGTGACTGTCCATTAATGACTTTTGCTTCCTTGAGTTGTGAAATGCATCCCTCATCAATTAAATCCCATGAGCC
>Ga0208407_1000903_pt1 | contig 13851 bp, 24 predicted proteins | sample ETNtaG_9_FD_185775 | JGI IMG/M metagenome (GOLD analysis project Ga0208407, IMG submission 185775) | Marine microbial and viral communities from oxygen minimum zone, Eastern Pacific Ocean - ETNP201406SV69 (SPAdes) (version 2) | ecosystem: Environmental > Aquatic > Marine > Oceanic ...
CATACAAGTAAATTTAACGCCCTATTAACTCAATGACAACTCTTCAAAAGAGAGACAGCGCATTGCTAGGTGGATGGGACGAGTTTTGTAAGTGGGTAACATCCACTGACAATCGCTTATATGTTGGTTGGTTCGGAGTCCTTATGATTCCATGTCTTCTAACTGCTGCTACTTGTTTCATCATAGCATTTATCGCTGCACCTCCTGTCGATATCGATGGGATCAGAGAACCTGTTGCTGGTTCTTTAATGTTTGGTAACAACATCATTTCTGGTGCTGTTGTCCCTTCAAGTAACGCAATCGGTATGCACTTCTATCCAATATGGGAAGCTGCTACCCTTGACGAATGGTTATACAATGGTGGTCCATATCAAATGGTCATCATGCATTTCCTAATCGGAATCTCTGCCTATATGGGTAGACAGTGGGAATTATCCTACCGTTTAGGTATGCGTCCTTGGATCTGTGTTGCATATTCTGCACCAGTATCTGCTGCATTCGCAATCTTTTTAATCTATCCTTTCGGACAAGGTTCATTTTCAGACGGTATGCCGTTAGGTATATCTGGTACGTTTAACTTTATGTTTGTATTCCAAGCAGAGCATAACATCCTCATGCATCCATTCCATATGATTGGTGTGGCAGGTATGTTTGGAGGTTCACTCTTCTCTGCTATGCATGGATCACTGGTTACATCATCTCTCATTAGAGAAACAACTGATAACGAATCACAGAACTATGGATACAAATTCGGACAAGAAGAAGAGACCTACAACATCGTTGCCGCACACGGTTACTTCGGACGGCTTATTTTCCAATATGCTTCGTTCAATAATAGTCGTAGTCTTCACTTCTTTCTTGCTGTTTTCCCTGTGGTCTGTATTTGGCTCACCTCAATGGGTGTATCAACAATGGCCTTCAACTTAAATGGTTTCAACTTCAACCAGAGTATCTTAGATGCTAATGGTAAGGTTGTTCCAACGTGGGCAGACGTTCTTAACAGAGCGAACTTAGGTATGGAAGTGATGCACGAGCGTAATGCTCATAACTTCCCTCTTGATCTTGCTGCTGCTGAGACTAGTACAGTTGCCTTACTGGCCCCTGCTATTGGTTGATTGCGGATCATCTGTTATAATAAGGGGGTTCAACACCCCCTTTTTTCATGCAAATTCCTGCTGATCTAGGTGACAACGCAACATACGAGGACTATCTTGAGGAAGCAAAACTTGCTGCTTTCTATGCAGCAGAGGACACTGATGAACAGATCGTTCAACTGCTTGTTAGAGATGAGGACTTCATGATCAATCAACAAGGATGGAGCCTAGATATCAATGAGGCCATTCGTATAGTCAAGGAGTTACGTGCCTATGAAACTGAATAAACCGTTGATGCATGTTAGATTGGATCAATTAGGATTCTTCTACTGGGATCCAAAGATAGATCCAAGAGAACCTGAATATGTTGGAGACCCCACAGGGTCTCTTTTTTTTGTAGCATCAAATACCAAACGAGAAATTAGTCTGTAACAATAACTACAGAAATGTTCGTACTGATACATTATAATCTATATAAGTTAATCTCTGTATTACTAAAATGGAAATTTTTCTTATTGCGGCCTTCATAAGTTGTGCTGCATTTGGTGCATATAAGATGACACCCAAGTAATATTGTGATATAATTGTTCTTTATCGAGGTATAATTTATGACAGTTTCCTCTAGACGGCAACGTCTTCAAGAGGCCAGTCTGTTAGAAGGACCAATGATTCTTCTACAAAATATTCGTGGGTTCAGATCACATCGCAATCTAGTTTGGTTAGCGTGTGTTCCCCTTGCTTTAATGGGTTTAGGTTTGTTTGATCTAGCAGCACATGCAAATGAGTTGCCGACAGAACTTAACGCAGCATTCTTAGCAAACAATCTATGGTTACTTGTAGCAACAATCCTAGTCATCTTTATGAATGCAGGATTCGCAATGGTAGAAGCAGGTATGTGTAGGCAAAAGAATGCCGTTAACATCCTGTCTAAAAACTTATTTGTATTTGCTTTAGCAGTAACATCGTATTGGTTTGTCGGATATTCTTTAATGTACGGTGACCCCGTAGCAGCAGGTGCTCTTTATTTCAATGGGTTATTCTTTGACCCCACAGTTTCACCAGAACTAATCAGTGAAGGTGGATTAGTCCCAACAGTTGACTTCCTATTCCAAGCAGCATTTGCTGGAACAGCAGCGACTATTGTATCAGGACTGGTTGCAGAGCGAGTTAAGTTTGGTGAGTTTGTAGTATTTGCTTTAATTCTTACTGGATTCATCTATCCTATAGCAGGTAGTTGGCAGTGGAATGGTGGTTGGTTGAGTGAAGCAGGGTTCATTGACTTTGCTGGTTCTTCAATCGTACACTCGGTAGGTGCATGGGCAGGTGTTGTTGGTGCAGCACTCTTAGGTCCACGTATCGGTAAGTTTGTTAATGGTAAAGCACAAGCAATGCCAGGACATAACATGGCACTTGCTACACTAGGTGCTTTGATTCTTTGGATAGGATGGTATGGATTTAATCCAGGATCTCAATTGGCAATGGATCAATGGGTTCCTTATGTTGCTGTAACAACTACACTCGCTGCCGCTGGAGGTGCTATTGGCGCGACTGCCGTTACAACACTCAAGAATGGTAAACCAGATCTAACTATGATTATCAATGGTATTCTTGCTGGACTCGTTAGTGTTACTGCTGGTTGTGGTAACCTTACTCTTGCAGGTGCATGGTTGGCAGGACTAGTAGGTGGTATCATCGTGGTCTATTCTGTATCAGCACTTGATTCCTTTGGAATTGATGATCCTGTTGGTGCGTTCTCTGTTCATGGTACATGTGGTATCTGGGGAACACTAGTCATAGGATTGTGGGGTTATGATATTCAAGGTACTGGTGCAGGTCTAGGTCTGTTTACTGGTGGTGGTTTGGGACAACTCTGGATTCAAATCGTTGGTGTCCTTGCCTATGCTATCTGGACAGTCGTTACTTGTTACGTTGCTTGGAAGGTTATTGGTGCTGCCTTTGGTGGTATCAGAGTCTCTGAAGCAGACGAGAAGATCGGTCTAGACATTAGTGAACATGGTATCGAAGCATACCCTGACTATGCTATGAGTGGTGCTGGAAAATCAATTGGTTGACACACACTTGACAGTCTGATATAATGGGAGGAGTTAACCCTCCCATTTTTTATGGAAGAAACTTTTATAGTTGGAAAAGTTAAGACTCTTTTCAAACTTGATGAACCTGATAAGGTTTTAATACAGTATGAAGATAGAGTTACTGCTGGTAATGGTAAGAAAGAATTATGGGTAGAGGACAAAGGTAAAGTTTGTTGTGAGATATCTAGGATTCTCTTTGAGAAGATGACAGAAGCAGGAATTCCTAATCATTATATTAGTATGCCTACGCACAGAGCAATGTGTTGCAAGCAAGTAAAGATTATTCCAATAGAAGTTATTGTTAGGAACATAGCAGCAGGATCTATAGTAAGAGAGACAACCATCGAAGAAGGTACTGAGTTTGATTGGCCATTAGTTGAGTTGTATTTAAAGGATGATGCTAAGGATGATCCACTACTAACATCAGATCGTATCATACAGATGGGGTATGACATGGAAGTAGTAGGTGAGATGGAGATCATAGCAAGAGAAGTTAATCTTATACTACAAGGTATCTTTGATAGTATTGATCTAACTCTTGTTGATTTTAAATTAGAGTTCGGTCATGATGGTACAGGTGAACTGATACTGGCAGACGAACTATCACCTGATGGCATGAGATTGTGGAGAGATGGTAAAAGTTTTGACAAAGACTTGTTTAGAAATGAAGAAGGTGATATAGTACAAGCATACAAATACATATTAGAACAACTAAGGAAGAATCCATAATGGAGATAACAGCCTACACAACTAAGGGATGTAAGTATTGTTCTACATTAGAACAATTATTTGATAGAGCTAAGACACCATATAAAAAGGTGTTGGTTGGTGATGATCGAGGATGTGATCTTACAATGTTTGAGTTCACAGGACACCATCCCAATGTAAAAGGGTTTCCTTATGTTACAATAGATGGTAAGGTAATTGGCAGTCTTGTAGAGACAGCCAAGTATTTCATGGATGAAGGTTTAGTATCTGCTCCAAAGAGATGAGTGAACTTAAAATAAATAAAGGCATAGAGCTCATGCTTAGGAGGCCAAAGAAGGAACAAGCTAAACCAACGGGGTTTGGCATCAAGAAAACTATCACCCTCCTAAAAAGAAAAGTCTACTTCAACTTTGAAATTAGGTGGGAAAAAGAAACTTAGTAAGAGGTTGACATGGAATCATCTATTTTGATTTACTTCTCGGCAGCATTGTCCATAACGTTTTTAATAATTGGAGGTTTAGTTGGATGGGTATGGAATGAAAAGACCAATCAGTTTTTATATGTGGCATCACAGGAGGAAGAGTACGTTCACCCCGAAATGCTTGATGAAAATGGTCATTGGATCAATGAACAACTCTTATCAGTACGCTTCGTAGACGCGGAAGATGATGAGGAATAAATAATATAACAGGAATTATACTATAGGTCATGCAACTATTACTTAATGAAGTCTTACAAAAAGTAAGCAATGCGAAAACAAAAGCGCAAAAGATAAAACTCTTACAGCAATTCAATACACCTGCACTGAGAGCGATACTCATTGCAAACTTTGATGAGAGTATTATTTCTATGCTACCACCAGGTGACGTTCCTTTCACTAAGAATGAAGCACCAGAAGAGACGGAACATACCAGACTCAATCATGAGTATCGTAAACTCTATCTCTTCTTTAAGGGTGGTGCTAATATAAGTCAGACCAGACGTGAATCTTTATTCATCCAATTACTTGAGGGTCTTCATGAGAAAGAAGCAGAGGTGCTATGTCTCGTGAAAGATAGGAAAGTAGGTAAGCGTTGGAAGATTACTCGACAGTGTGTTGAGGAAGCATTTCCAGAAATCACATGGGGGAATAGAAGTTGAGGATACTACAAGAAAAATGTGAAAAGAAGGCCGCAGATGATAAGACATTACCTTACAGTGCGTACTTAGTAGAGTATGAAGTAGACAACGAAGTCTGCTATGACATTGTGCTTGGTGATAAACAATCAGATATCTTTGATCATTACTACGATAAGTATAAGAAGGGATTCAAAAGGTTTATCCAAGCAGAAGGAAGAGTGTCACCTAGACAGTGGAACGATCCAACAGTCGCAACTCCTCCTAAAAAAGTTAAGAAAAGAAAACTACCTAAAGAGGAAGAACAGTAATGGATATCGAGTCAGATCCAAGAGGTCATTGGTGCATATATTATTGCAAGACTGGTGATCAAACTAACTGGAAAGTTATGAGGAGACAGAACAGTGATGGTGTTCTTGTATCTGCAACGACATATGATGAAGTCTTTAAGTTTGTTAAGTACAAGACTGCTTTTGAATTTGCTAGGGGATTAGTTTTTCCTGATGGAAACTTTGATGCTCTGGTCAAGCGAGTTAATAAAGCAAGAGGTACTGCCTTTTACCTTGCAGGATGTTAAATGCTATCAACCAAGTATAGATTAGAACTCACTGACATTTGTTGTCGGATGTTGACAACAGATGGAGTGTCTGTTACACTAGACGAAAGGATATGGATGAATAAACTGTGCGAACATAACTTACACGCACGGGGTCTTGCGTACTCTTTGTTAAAGAAATAATAAATTGTATCAATCACTACACAATTAGTTGCATATATAGTGTGGGTATGCTAACATACCTTTACGTTCAACTCCAGTAATGGAGTCGCAAGTAAGCCGACGTGGAACGGATCGTTCAACCTTTCGGGGTCGCATACGCCGACTGAAGGAACGGGTTAATCACCCTACCTACAGAGGTCAATCTAATGGCAAAAGTCACTTACCGTGGTGTCTCTTACGACACTGAGAACCGTCCAAACAAATCAGTTAACCCTCAAGAACGTGTGGAAACTTATCGTGGAATTCATTTCATGGTAGATGCTGAAGGACATAAGAGAGTTCTCACCGCTGCGTAATCAAATTACAAATTTGATTTCTACAAATCCAGGAAATTTTTTTCCTGGATTTTTTTGTTGCAAAAGTCGAGTGGATGTGTTAGCATATATACTTACACCAGAATCTACTATGCACATGGACGAGAAGCAGACTCTGCATTTAAGAGAGCAGATCCTTAGTCTTTTACTTCATCAATTTGGTAGTACGAATACCAACGATTCAATTTACAAGTGTGCTCAAGAGTGGTTAGACAAAGGGCATGTCACATCGAGTGGCATAGTCGCATATTATAAGGCGTATTATGAAGGACAAGAAAGCAGCAAAGAGAATTATAAAGATAGCAAAAAAACATCCTGAACTTTATAGCAAAGAAGAGGTAAAGTATGCTAAAATGGTACGTAAACGTATAAAACGTGAGGAGAAACTAAAAGATGAACGTGAAGCTAGTGAGCGTAACTCCAGACGCAGAGAAGATGATGGGGTACGTAGCAAGGGTGAGCAACCCAAACAACCAAGAGAATCCGAACGTAGCAGGATTGCTAGGGTACTGCATAAAGCACGGTCATTGGTCCGTTTTCGAGCAGGCTCATATGACTTTGGAAATCGAGACCACTCGCGGTCTCGCAGCACAGATCCTAAGACATAGATCATTTACGTTCCAAGAGTTCTCACAAAGGTATGCTGCTACTAACTTGTTAGCAGATGAGATACCAGTACCTGATCTTAGACATCAAGACACAAAGAATAGACAGAACAGTACCGATGACGTACCACCGAACAAGAAACAAGACCTTCAAGAAAAGATTGCAGAGCATTTCGTTGAAGCGATGGATCTCTACAATGAACTCCTCGCTTCAGGTATTGCGAAGGAGTGTGCGAGGTTTATTTTACCGTTAGCAACACCCACAAGGATCTATATGACAGGGAGTGTGCGGTCATGGATTCACTACATAGAACTGAGGTCTGGACACGGAACTCAAAAAGAACACATGGATATCGCTAACGCTTGTCGTATGATATTCAAGGATCAATTCCCTATTACATCTACAGCATTGGAGTTTTAACATGCCAACTTATCCTATAAAAAATAAAGAGACTGGTGAGGAGAAAGAACTCATCATGTCTATGAAAGACTACGATGAGTGGCGCAAAGAGAATCCAGACTGGGATAAAGATTGGTCTAAGGGTGTCTGTGGTTCTGGTGAGGTTGGTGACTGGCGTGATAAAATGACGAAGACACATCCGGGTTGGGCAAACATAATGAAGAATAAGGTATTACCCAAAGCAGATTATGTAAATAACCGTACCATTACCGACAAGTATCGCTATTAATATGCCAGCAAAAAAGAAAGTTACTAGAGCACCTGGTTCAAGTATGACTGCCAAGCAAAAGAAAAGACGTAAACCAATCAATATTGATTGGATGATACCAATCGAACCCATCACTGATAATCAAAAGATCTTCTTTGATGAGTGGGATAAGGGTCAGATGATCTATGCTTATGGTGTAGCAGGTACAGGTAAGACATTCATTGCATTGTATAAAGCATTGCAAGATGTCCTCAGTGATACTAGTCCTTACGAGAGGATCTATATTGTACGTTCTCTTGTACCATCTAGAGAGATTGGTTTCTTACCTGGTGATGCTGATGATAAGTCATTCCTATACCAAGTACCATACAAGAAGATGGTACAGAACATGTTCCAGATGCCAGATGATAATGCATACGAAATGTTGTATGAGAATCTAAAGGCTCAGGATACTATTTCTTTTTGGTCTACAAGTTTTATAAGGGGTACTACATTCGACAATGCAATTATTATAATTGATGAATGTCAGAACTTGAATTTTCACGAACTTGATAGTATAATAACAAGAGTTGGACAAGATAGTAAGATCGTTTTCTGCGGAGACCAAGCCCAGACTGATTTGGTTAAGACCAATGAACGTACAGGCATCTTAGATTTTCAGAAGATCATCCAAGTAATGTCAGAGTTTTCTTTAGTAGAATTTACCATAGAAGACATCGTTCGATCAGGTCTTGTCAAATCATATCTTATTAGTAAAATTAATCTGGGCTTATGACCTTTGTACATCGTAATGATATAAAACCTATAGAGATGACTGCTAATATGGTTGAGGGTAAAAGACTTTACTCTACACCAGAAGGCAAGTTCTATCCGTCAGTAACCACTGTCATTGGTAACAATGCTAAGAAGCAAGCAGGTCTTGCTAAGTGGAGAGCACGTATCGGTAAGGAGAAGGCAGCACAGATTTCATCTCGTTCTGCTGCTCGTGGTACTAAGTATCATAGTATCACGGAAGATTACCTCAATAATAAATTAGAATTAGAACAGTACAAGGAATATCCCTTGCCTGTAGTGATGTTTCAGCATTCTAGGTCCACTTTGGACCGCATAAATAATATACTGATGCAGGAAGCAGCATTATATTCTAATCATCTTGAGGTAGCAGGACGGGTCGATTGTATTGCAGATTTTGATGGTAAATTATCCATCATCGACTTCAAGACTTCTGAGAAACCTAAGAAAGATTTATATCTATACGATTACTTCGTTCAAGAGACAGCATATGCTTGCTGTTTACAAGAACTTTATGGTATAACTGTAGAACAACTGGTCACTATTGTCGTTTGTGAAAACGGTGAGACACAAGTGAAAGTACTTCCTCCAAAAAAAGAGTATCTTCTTACACTCATTGATTACATCGACGAGTACCAACAACGACATGGATAAAAAACAATTACTTGAGGATAAATTTATGACCGCTGCGAAATTTTCGCAGGAAGTGGAGAAGATTGCATTACACAATCCAGACATGAACTATATTGATTCGGTTATCCACTACTGTGAGATGAATGAGATTGAACTAGATAACGTTGGCAAGTTGATTAGTAAACCTCTAAAAGAAAAACTTAAGTTTGAAGCACAAGAGTTAAACTTTATTAAAAAAACAAGTCGTGCAAAGTTAATGCTGGTATGAGTAGTAAATTTTTCCAATCCGAATTAGTTCGAGGAGACATACAGGAGATGGTAGAACTTCAACAGTTCTGCTTTAGATCTGCTATGAATTTTATTCTCTTGGATAATGATAGAAAAATAGAATACTTTGAAGCATTAGAAAGATTAATAGAGAAGCAACAGATATTTCATGCTCGTATGCAACTATCTGAAGACCCTGAAGCAAAGTCTGTAGTAGAATCTATGAAGCAAGGTATAGTAATGCTAGGTGCTACTCCTGACACACCTATCGAACACATGTTTGCTGAGTTAATAGAGAAAGTCAGGGTCATGAAACAAAAGTTAGAAGAGGGTTGACAAACCCCTAGAACCCGTGCTATAAATAGTATATCGGGTTCGCTACTCGATACGGGAGTGACTGAATAAACTTGCTGGCATAAGGCTAGTTAAGGTGATGAGACAGAGGTGGTGCTCGCTGTGCTTGCACAGAATCGACCTACCAGTCGGGTCTCATACAGGAAGGTAAAAATCTACTAATGTAGCAATGCCCCTTCCTTATTGGTATACATTAATCCAATCTCCCACTCCAAATCCAATTAATCTAACATAATCCTATGTCATTTGCACAGTTAAAGAAGAAGTCCAGAAACAATTTAGAATTTCTACAAAAAGAATTAGAGAAAACAGTTAGTAGTAAGAACGTTGATGATAGATTCTGGAAGCCAGAAGTAGATGCATCAGGTAACGGTTATGCTGTTATCAGATTCCTACCTGCTCCAGACGGAGAGACAGTTCCATGGGCGAAAGTTTATTCCCATGCATTTCAAGGACCAGGTGGATGGTACATTGAAAACTCTCTTACTACTATTGGTAAGGATGATCCAGTAGGTGAAGTTAACCGTCAGCATTGGAATGCTGGTGAAGAAGGTAAAGAGGTTGCACGTAGACAGAAGCGTAAGTTGTCTTACTACAGCAACATCCTTGTCGTAAAGGATCCTAAGCATCCTGAGTACGAAGGTAAGACATTCTTGTACAAGTATGGCAAGAAGATTCACGACAAGATCCTTGCAGCAATGCAACCTGAGTTCCAAGATGAGACACCAGTAAATGTGTTTGATCTTTGGGAAGGTGCGAACTTCAAGTTAAAGATCAAGAAAGTAGCAGGGTTCTGGAATTATGATAGCAGTGAGTTTGATTCTGTGTCTGCTCTTAGTTCAGATGATACTGAACTGGAAGCAATCTGGAAAAAAGAACACTCGTTAGAAGCATTCCTTGCTGATGATCAGTTTAAATCTTATGAAGATTTACAGAAGAGATTGAATCTTGTTCTGGGTACTGCTCAACGTGCTACTGTTCCAACAGTTGACAGCGAAGAGTACGAACCAGTTGCAGCACCAGCACCATCTTCTTTTAGAGAGAAGGTAAGTGCTACCATACCAGTGAAAGAAGAATCAATAGTTGAAGATGATGATGCACTCTCCTACTTCAGACAACTTGCAGAGGAGTAATGATCTCTGGAAAAACTACAGGTCAGCAGTCTTTGAGACTTTCCCTGACCTGAAGTTTGAGAAACAACATGCACACTGGACTAATGAAAAAGATGTCCATCTTACTGCTGACCTGTATTCAGGTCAGTATTTTATTAAGTCCAGACATGTTGACATCTGGGATGACAAATTAAATATCCATAACAATGTGATCTATCCTAAGACAGGGCATAACCTTCCTTGTTTTGGGATGGATCTTATGGGTTTCTTTGAGAAGAAAGTTATCATAGTATTTGATTTCCAGCACCCAGTAGAGAATTATGTACTCAATGTACCACCATTACCTAAAGCAGAAGGAACCTATCGTTTCTTTGAACCAGGTAATCATTTCTCTGAGAATATATTTGTAAGGTACTGTGAAATGTCACAGGTGGATGTATATCTACCAACATTCAAATACTATCTCTCACTCTACAAGAAGATGATAGACGAAGCAAAACCTACTGGTACTGATACCAGTTTGTACAAAGATTTTGATAAGTATATGATAAGACTTGATCCTATCTCAGGATACCTATCTAATTCATTTGGAAAGGAAGAGTCTGAAAAACTAATCAAGGAGTTCTTTTTTAGCTATGCCTGATCTAGTAAAAGATTTATCCTTGTTGATAACAGAGGTGATGGAATGTTTCCCTGATGTAGAACCATTAGAGAGTCCTATTCCTGAAGTAAAGAAGGATGACTTGATCATCACAAACAAAATGTACAAGTGTCCTTCACTTAGGAAGATGCACTTGGAGTTGGCAGATCTAAATGGATTAAAGATATTACATTCTATATTCTATCCCAATCCATACTATAAGTTACCTATCTTTGGGTGTGACATCGTTGCTACTGATAAGGTAGTGACTGCTGCTATCGTTGATGTATCTCCTGTTACTGGAGTAGATGATAGTTTCTATAGTAAGATCAGAGAGGTCAGTAACAAGCATAGTTTCAGTGAGAGGAGACCACTTCCATTGTGGGGTGATGATATCTTCTCACCTTACTGTAAGTTCATGAGACTCAGTAAAGATATAGAGATGGCAAATTTCTACTGTGTTGTATTAGAATACCTTAAGATATTTTCCAACGATATTAATCATTCAATTCAGGATGATGAAGAAGTTGTGAGGAGATTGGATGATCAGTTGTGGTATTGTAACCAACAGAAGAAGAACGATAAGACTCGTGGTATACTAGAGAAGTTATTTGATAAAGAATGGGCTACAGAATACATAGACACAGTACTCTTTGACCCACCTAAGTTATGAAATTTGAGGATTACTATAAGGAATTCTGTGAAACATTCGGACATCCTTTGTTCATGTTACCGATGATGATGATCGGTTTCTTTTTATTTGTAGAAGTAATGCATACCAGTTACCATGCTGATGCTGAGAATGATGCACATGGATTCTGTGGTAGACAGGAGTGGGTGAAAGATTTGAAAAGGCAAGCAGGTGAGGACGATTGGTAAAGTGTCACACCATATGAGCACTCCACTTGATTTCTTGGTATACTATATGTGTCTAAAGGAAATACCATGCTAGCAGAACTATTACAACTGGCAGAAGCCACTATGGTAGCAACAACACTATCAATTGGTCTAGTTGCTACTGGTGCTTCTGTTATCAGTGGAACAGCACCACCAGATCTCACTACATTCATTACGTATGCGGCTCCACCTTATGAGTCTGATGACAAGAGGATCTATCCTGACATTCTTCAAGAGGAAGAGTCTCTTCCAGCAGAGGAGAGGATACAAAATTAAGTTTTCAGTTACTGAAATCCCCGAAAAATTTTCGGGGTATTTTTTTGTCTAAAAAGTCTAGCTAGTTGCCTTAAGTTTCTTATTGATGTAGTTACTAGACTTCAGATATATATTCTGCTTCTTGAAGTCATTAACAAACATTTGGAAGTATGCTGGCTTGAGTAAATATATTTCTCTCTTCTTATCATTCTCTGTCGTGAAGTGTTCTGCTACAGGAACTGCTTGTGCTATGGTGTTACCTGCTTTTGAAATGTAAGTACCAGTATCACTGTTGTATATTTTATGTGTTCCATTGTAGAATGTTTCATCTACCCAAACATCTTTTTTAAACTGACCGATATCATCTTTGATTACATAGTGATGAACCTCTGAGTAAGGATCAGTATACTCATTCTCTATAGTCTTATAGATCTGATGGTTGGTCATTGGCCAGTCATACTGTGCGTTAACCATATTATTTGTGATTAGTATCACCCAATCATAAAAGACATCACCGTATGCTTTCTTTGCTAATGAATCTGGTCTTTCACCGTCTTGTATAGTATATTTTTTAAAGTATACACCATGCGAAAAAACGTTGGCATTTACTTGGAACCTTTTGAAAAGATTCTTTGCAATGATCGTATCAGATTCTGAGAATGGATAACTTATCGGTTTCTGATTGTATTGTATGTTTGGTAAGTTCTTAAAATACATTAGTAAAGACCTCCTCGTACATCCTCTTCGTATAGTAGTTTTGTTTCTTGGAATGATATACTTAATGTATATGCTACTGGAGTTCCATCAGAATAAGTAGCCCATTGACCATCTGGTGTGTAATTGATATCACAGTTTGTGATAGCACACATTTTATATTGTGGTACGTTACGGTTGATATCACCACCAGTCATAAAAGTAATTTGACATAGGTTAGGGACAGCAATGAATCCACTTTCTAATCCTAAGTTTATATTTTTTCCATTTACTTTTGATTCCGTACCCCACAATCCTAACCATAGATTGCTCCAGCTGCGCTGCCTCTGAGTATTTTCTGAATCACCACCACCCATTCCAAATATTTCCACATCAGCTTTAGCGATGCTATGTGATGGTAGCATTGCTCTCTTAAATGTAGTTAAAATCTCTTTAATATTTCTTCCTTCTTTTTCGTTACGTGGTACTAATTTGTAATTTAAACTGATAGTTCTAAATTCTGAACCACCAAATAACATCTCTGCATTGGGGTTTAATATAGCACCACTTATAGTACTAAAGACATCATCGTTAGTTAAATTATCACCAGTAATCTTTTGAGTTGCTGCTCTTATTGCTTGCGCTCCTGTTAATGCCAGAGTTCTTTCAGCAGCATTAGTAAGTGTTTCACCAGCACCTTTTAATGCATTAAATTTATCACCTGATGCAGCTAATAATGTATCTCTTGTCAGACTACCAAATGCTTTACCAGTCCAGTTTGATTTATAGGAAGCTGATACATCTTCTGGCATGTATAATAAAATAGGTGCTA
>Ga0208407_1000908_pt1 | contig 13822 bp, 18 predicted proteins | sample ETNtaG_9_FD_185775 | JGI IMG/M metagenome (GOLD analysis project Ga0208407, IMG submission 185775) | Marine microbial and viral communities from oxygen minimum zone, Eastern Pacific Ocean - ETNP201406SV69 (SPAdes) (version 2) | ecosystem: Environmental > Aquatic > Marine > Oceanic ...
AACAACGACGGTGACGGCGGAGGAATGTTCAATATTTAACCATGTCCATTAAGAATGTTAAACCAACAAAGAATTCAGGATATAACCAAGGTTATTATAATCCATTAAACCCTGACAAATATGCAGGAAAGCCTCCTATTATTTATCGAAGTTCATGGGAACTTAAGTTTATGAAAATGTGTGATGTCAGAGAAGATATAATAAAATGGGCGAGTGAACCGGTTGAAATAAAATATTGGAGTTCACTTGATAATAAGGAACATTCTTATTTCCCGGATTTTTATATCAAAGTTAAAAAGGAAAATGGATTTGAAGAATCATTGGTAGAAATTAAACCAGAAAGTCATCTTAAGAAACCTGCCCCTCCAACTAAAAACAGTAAACAAGCATTGAAGAATTATAAATTCTTGGCAGAACAGTTCATTAAAAATAGAGATAAATATAAATATGCAACTGAGTGGGCAAAGGATAGAGGTTTTAGATTTGTTGTAATGACTGAAAAGAGTCTTAAATAATGGGAAAACTTAGAAGAGAAATACGACAATTTGTAAAGGAAGCAGGGAGTAAAACCAATGCAAGAAGAGCTGCTGAGAAGTGGTATACTGAAGGAAAGGGTTCAGCTAATGAAAAGGGAGTTCAATCTACGTCGGGTAGGTTTCAACCAGGAAAGATATATGTATTTAGATATAATCCTAAATATAGCGCAAAATTACCATGGTTTGATGCAAATCCAGTTGTGTTAGCATTGGACCCAGATGGAAGTAATGACGTTGGTATCAATTTAAATTTAGTTCCAATAAGTACTAAGGAGAATATATTGGATAGCATATATACTAGATTCAAAGATGAGATGAAACAACAGTCCATTGGTGGAAAGAAGGATAATGCAACAAGGCAGGGCCAGTTATCTCTTAATTGGGAAGATTCTAGTCAATATTTGAGTAGAGCAGGATTACAATTTGCAGTTAGACAATATATTCCTGGAAGGAAATCAAACCAAACAGTTGTTAGTTATGAAAATTGGCCAAAAATTGTATTATGTGATTTTGCTGATATCAATGGAACAACATATGGAAAATTACGTTATCTTTTTAGAAAGAGGTAAAAAGAAAAGAATATATAAATTGAAAAACTATTTAAAAAATTATGGCAGGTTTTGCAGATAAAGATCCAAGGAATGGTCCTTGGAGCACAGGTAAAAGACCATTTAGTCTAAGCAATACATTAAGAACGTTATCTTCATTCGGAATGAGGTATGATGATTTAATACTTAGACAATCTCAAGCAATAGGTCCTTTAGAGGATAAGTTTGGTTATGGCGGAATGAATTCAATGGGAGTTGATAGTGATGATATGTATGCGGCATTTGCTGCATTGTCCATGGCTGATACCACGATGAGAAAGAACATTCCTTTCTTTGACCAACAATATGAGGTAAAAAGAGATGAACTTAGAAGATTTTCGATCAATGATGAAATAGAAGATATTTTAGATATTTTATGCGATGAAACAATTGTATACGATAATAAAAATTTCTTTGGTTCACCTGAGATATTAGGTGTTGAAGTTGCTGACGGAATACAAAAGGACCTTAATAGATATTTTAGACAAATTTATCATGCATTTGGTTTTAATTCAGATCAATCAGCTTGGTACTATTTTAGAAAATGGTTGATTGATGGTTATTTAGCATTTGAAATTATTTACTCACCTGACCAAAAGGAAATTATTGGTTTTAAAGAATTAGACCCTATTACACTAGTACCTGGATATAATGCAAATGATGGTAAAAAAGTGTGGACTCAATTCAAAGACGATCCAGTAAAAGAAAGAGTATTGTATGATTCACAAATCATTTACCTTTCATATTCATCAATAACAGCAGCATCCAGGGTTTCATACGTTGAAAGACTTACGAGATCTTTTAACCTATTAAGAATAATGGAACATACGAGAATTATTTGGGCAGTAACCAATAGTTCTTATAGAATGAAATTTGTTATACCAGTTGGTGGTAAATCCAAGACAAGAGCAAAACAGTCTCTTGCACAGTTAATGAATTCATATAAAGAGGTTGTTGATTTTGATTGGGAGTCAGGTAGCATGTCAACCGACGGGAAACCAATGTTGCAATTCAATAAAGAATATTGGTTGCCTAGTAAAGACGGTGATAGCCCTGAGATTGAAACACTAGATGCTTCCGGTCCAGATTTATCAGATACAGAAGCACTTAAGTATTTTAGTGATAAACTAAAACATGTTTCTAAAATTCCTTACTCTAGATTCTTATACGAAGACGGAGGCGGAGACTTTAATTTAGCAGCAGATGGAATGATTAGAGATGAGATAAAGTTCTCTAAATTTGTTAAGAGATTAAGGTCAGCATTCCAAGAGCTTTTAGTTAAGCCATTATATTTACAAATGTGTATTGCATATAAAGATCTTGCAGAAGACCCTCAGTTCAAAACACAAGTTGCATTAAGATATAACAGAGATAATGATTTCGCAGCATTGAAAGAAATGGAGATAATGGAAAGAAGACTTGATTTTGTTTCAACAATGAGAGATTCGTTAATGACAACAAACGCAGAGACAATGGAAGAAGAACATTATTTCGATATGGAATTCTTAGTAGATAGATATTTACAATTAAGCCCAGATGACATAGCAGCAAACGCTGCGGCAAAGGCTAAACAGGAAAGGGAAGATGAAGAAGCCCCAGAACCTGATGATCCAATGGCTTTTTAAATTAAAGGATATATAAAAAGATATGAAAATTAAAACATATAACGAATATTTAAACGAATCACAGCTTAGTTCTATTAAGGCAGGAGATGATAGCAACGTAACAGTTAGCGATCAAAAGACAGTTGATGGTACAGTAATTTCTGCTCAGGAAATATTAGGACATATTATTTCTGCAGAAACTGAAGATGAATTTAAAGCTTATTTCTATGATAAGTATGGTTCTACTAAATTCGACACCGCGACAATGGGACAGATGGTTGCATCATATAATGAATACTATGAAGAAATAGCAGCAAAGGAAAAGGAGGAAGAAGAGTCCGAAACGGATGATGAAGATCCACTAGCAGATTTAGACGTTTAAAAAAAGAAAATTTATTAAAGATATATACAAAAAACAAAAAAATAAAATGGATAGACTTATCAATAAGCCTAACGATTATAATTTATTAATAGTTGAGAAATCTTCAACTGTCTTAACACAGACGGGTGAAGAAAAAGACTATGTCTTAGAAGGTGTTTTTGGAGAGATTGATGTTAAAAATAAAAACAACAGAATCTATACCGAAACAGAATATCTTCCTCAAATTAAATCGTTACAAGACAAGATCGGATCGTCTAAATTACTTGGCGAATTAGATCACCCACAACAGTTTGACATTTCTCTAAAAAACGTTTCACATGTTATAGAAGAATTAAGATACGACGCTGAAAACAAAAAGGTAATGGGTAAAATCAGACTTTTAGATACTGATGCAGGTAAACAAGCTAAGGCATTAGTAGATGCAGGAGTTCCTTTACATATTAGTTCAAGAGCAGCAGGTGAAGTTTCAGAAGGTGGAAAAGTAAAAATCAAACAATTATTCACTTATGATTTAGTTGCAGATCCAGGATTTGCTAACGCTGAACTTAAGAGATGTAACGAATCTTATGGATTTGATAATGATGATAGTTTATTCATTTACGAAGTATTCAAAACACAAGAAAATAATATTAACCAAAATAACGAAATAAAAACAGAGCAAAAAATGGAAGAATTTGTAAAAACAGATGATTTCAACAATTACACTAAGTATCTTGCTGAGCAAATTAAAGGATTAAAGTCGGCTCTTACTGAATTATCAGAAAATTCTAAAGAAGGTTCTGATAGTACTAACGAGGACATTGAAACAGTAACAGCTCACAATGATCATATTGTTGAATCAATCAACGCATTGACTAATTATGTTAAATACGTTGCAGAAAAAACGGATTCAGCAATATCATACACTGAGTATGTTGCTGAAAAAACAGATCAAGCTATCCAGTATACTGAACATGTTGCTGAAAAGGCAGATCAAGGAATTAGTTATACTGAACACGTTGCTGAATCAGTATCTAAATTAAAAGACTATGCTAATTATGTAGCAGAATCTTATAATAGTGGAGCTGAGAATAGTACTAAGCTTATTGAGTATGTTAACTATTTAAAAGATAACGTGCAGAATGTTAGTGAATATGCTAACTACATTGCAGAATCAATTAATGAAAATTTAGTTGTTGAAACGACTGAAGAAGAAGTTGAAAACACTGAAGCTATTGAAACTACTGAAACTACTGAAGTTGCTGAAACAACTGAGGAAACGGTTGAAAACAACGAAGCTACTGAAGAAGTAACTGAAGAAGTTGAAAACAACGAACCTATTGAAACTGAAGAAACTGAAGCTGATCCTTTAGAATCCTATAAGACTGAAATTTCTAGTAAATTAACTAGTCTTTTAGAGAAAGCAGCAGAAAAGGAAAATAAAGATCCACATTTCTTTAGACTTGTTGGTAATGAAACTGCTGGAAAATATAATTCATTAAACGAAGACGCTAAAACTTCTGTAAGAAAACAAGTCGAAGGTGCTGGATTCTTAACCGAATCACAAATCGTAAGAATTATTGAAAATGTAAATGAAGTTGCAGGTAATGTTTCAGACACTCCTTATTTCATCACTGTTATGCCAACCGAGTATAAAGAAAAATGGGATAATTTGTCAGAATCTAAAAAGAAACAAATTACGGCACAATCTAAAACACGTAAATTAGAATCAGAATATCAAGTAAGAAACTTTTGGCAAACAAGAGATCTTAGAGAAACTGCTCCAGTAATGGAAAAAGTTGAATTAATTACTGAATCTAAAAAGAAAGAGGCTAAGAAGTTACCTTATTCACTAGAAGGTGTTGAAGAGTCACTTGCTAAGAGATTTAAAAAATAATCTAATCTAATATTAATATAATAGAAAAAAAGCACCTCAGGGTGCTTTTTTCTTTTCAGATTAGTGTTATATACTAATACGTTAATATTTTAATAAAATAAACAGATATATAAAACATATTTCGACGATTTGGTGAAAGAAGCAGAAAACCGAAAATAATAAGTCGAAAACTAAACTTAAAAAAAATATTTAATAAAATGGCAAATTTAATTAATGAAGCTGAAATCAGAGAGACATGGTCACCGATCATCGAGTCTGCTACTGGTATCACAGAAGCTTCGAAATTAGCATGGATGTCTGAGTATTGTCATAATCATAAACTTTATGAGGATGCTAACATCATGTCACTTAATCCTATGAACATAGGAGGTATGGGTAACGTTGAACTACCAGTTGTTGGTGGTGCTGATGGCTCAGGTGACAAAGCTCCAACATTGCTTCCATTAGCGATGCAAGTTGCAGCTCAAACAATAGGATTGGATTTAGTTCCAGTTGTACCAATGGCTGGTCCTATGGGATTACTATCTTACCTTGACTTCGTATACGAAGGTGGTAAAATTGGTTCTTCAGACGTACACCCAACTTACATCAAAACAGCTTCTGCTGCAACTAACGGTGATGAAAAAGAAGGTGAGTCTAGAATTGATGGTAAAAACATCTTAAAATTAGGTGCTACTACTTTATCTCAAGGTGCTGTTACAGCAACTTATGCAGATGCTGAATTAGTAAGCGCTATGGAAGATCATATTTTAGGATTTTCTGCAGCAGATAAGGATGGTACTCCATTCTCAAGAGGTGCAGGTGAATCTACTGAAGATAAAATAATGGGTCTATCTTTATTCTCAAAAGCAATTGAAGCTAAAACTTACCAAGTTGCTGCTGCAGTTACTAGAGAACAAGTTCAAGATCTTAAACAATTCGGTGTTGACGCAGTTGCACAAGTTGAAGCTGTATTAACTAACGAATTAACTCAATCTATTAATGATCTTATCATTAGAGAAATTGAATCATTGGCTGATGCTACAGGTCACGGTATAGCTGTTTCAATCGGAGCAACTTATTCTGGTGGTGAAACACAAGGTTCTGAACATAGAAAAATTATGACTGGTATCTTAGCATGTGCTAATTACATCGCTAATAAAGGTCGTAGAGGTGCTGGTAACTTCGCTGTTGTTGGTGGACAAGTTGCTACTGCAATTCAATCAGTTTCTGGTTTCGTACCTAACCCTTTTGCAAACACTGCATCACAAACTGCTGGAGCTATTTATCCAGTTGGTTCTGTTGCTGGCGTACAGGTTTATACTAATCCTAAATGGGATTGGACTGAACCAACTGTACTTGTTGGTAGAAAAGGTGACGGAAACGGACCTGGTCTAGTATTCATGCCTTACTTAATGGCTGAATCAGTACAGACTATAGCTGAAGGAACTATGGCTCCTAAGGTTGCTGTTAAATCAAGATTTGCATTAGTTGCTGCAGGATTCAATCCTGGAACACAATATGCTAGTTTTGAAGTTGGCGGAACTATTCTATAAGAAATTAGAAAATAGTATATAAATTAGTTAAGGGACCCAACGGGTCCCTTTTCTAGTTTTAAAGGAATATATAAAAAAATAATAATTATTATATATGAAAATCAAGTCCAAAATCAAGTTATTAGAAGAATTTGTTTTATTACGTGAGGAAATTTCTCCAGGCGACAAGCAAAAGGAAGATCCAGCTAAGGAGATTAATCCAGATCTTTCTATAGAAATAGATGACATATTAGATAAGTTAAAAGAATTAGAAATTAACTTAGATCCTCCGGCCCCTTCCCAAACTACTGAAAAATTAAATATTTTAGAAAACATAGTCAATGAAGAAGGAGAAGGATATAATGATGGATATCAAGCCGGCAAGGCTGCGGTTCAATCAGCAAAAACAGCAGCAGCAGTTGTTGGAGGAGCGATAGCACTAGGTGCCTTATTAGGATATGCAATGTTACGTTCTAAAAAGAGAATGAAGAAACGAATTAAAGCATATGGTGAATATTATCCTAAGAAGGGAAAGTTAGAAATCAACAAAGAATATTCGGATAGAATGTTTAACATGTCAGGTGTCATAGAAGAGGAAACTGCAAAGAAAATTGAAGCATTTAAAGAAAAGGTGCAGCAAAAAATAGATGCAACTGATGATAACGGGAAGAAGGAAAAGATTAGAGAATTAAGAGATAAAAAAATAGAATCTATTAAAGAACTAATTAATAAAAAATACGATGCAAAGAAACAAAAGGAAAAGGCGAAAATAGAAAAGGACATAGAACAATTAGATACTATGTGGAAATTAACTTTACAAGAAACTGATATTTCTTCTTTTTTCGACAAGTTATCACAAACTGAAGGACAAACCAAGATGAATAGAAAATGGGAGGAAGGTAAACTAGATATTGAAAAGAAAGAAGATCCAGCCTTGGCATCATATGAAAAGTCGTTGATTGAAAAAATATATGATAATGACGCTGATCAATTAGATAAGTCTATTAACAACATCGATATTCAGTTAGAAAAGAAAGAAAAGGAATATAAGGCCGTTGAAGCTTCCATAGAGGAGAAGAAAGTCAAAGAGAAGGAAATAGAGACTAAACGAGAAAATAAGGAAGTTGAAAAGGAAAAGAATAATCCTAAATATAAAGAAGCAAAGGCAGAAGAACAAAAGTTTATTGCAGCTGAGAGAGGATTTACAGATGCCATTTCAAAATATGGAGCTAATCAAACTCCAGAATACAAGGACGAATTAACAAAGGCATATAACAAGCTTAAGCTAGAAAATAAATTAACAGGCAAAGGAACAAAGGTATTAAAAAACGATTCTCCCCCTGCAAGTGAAGAACAAATAGAAAAATTTACAAAGGCTAGGGCAGATTTAATGGGTGCATATAAGAAACAATATGATTCTATGGTTAAATCCGAAAATAAGGAAGAGCCTAAGGAAAGCAAAACTATTAAGCTTTCTAAAAAATTAAACGAATACTCAAAATTCAAAATTAAACAATAAATTATGAAAATCATTTTATCAAATAAAGTCGCGGATTACAATACGTTCGTAAATGAAAAATCAAATGCAAAGGTGGCCATGGCTCTAGGTGCATTTAAGAAAGTTGCATCAGTTGCTAAGGAATTTGGATATGATGAGAAATGGTTAGCAGACCAATTCTTAAACTTATTTAGAGATAAATATGAACAGGAGGTTTCTAAACAAAAATTAGATCCTAAACAAAAGAAAAGATTAGACGGTTTAGTATTGAAACCTTTAGAAAATGGAGGATTAGAGAAAGGAATAAATTTCATAGGTAAACAAGTTAACGTAAAGGCCCTTGGCGAAAATTATATTAATGAAGCGTTGATAGAAATAGATGAAAAAATAGACTGGAACGATATAAAAATTAAAGCAGCTAAATTTGGTAAAAAATCATGGGAAAAGGTGGTTTTACCAGGCATTAAGATGTTTTTTAACTTATTAGCTAAATTATTAGTAAATATAACATTTGCTATAATATCATCATTTAAGGACGAGGAAGTATCTCCACCAAAGGTTCAGTTATTTGATACTAAGAAAGGTAAAGAATTTTTGGAGATAAAACCTAGTGAAGCTTAAGATCTTTTACCTTTTTTAACTATTCTTATAAATTCCTTTTGTTCGTTTAGTAGCAGATTTTTACAATGTTTTCTAAATTCAACGCTGGATTTTAATATCCTACCATCAACCATAGGCGAATTAAGAATATCTAAATATTCAGGATGTATAAAATTCTCAAGATCGAAATTATTAAATTTAGCCTTTATAGGAAGCTTACTTATGGCACAATGCCAATCAATCGTATCATATGACTTTATTAACTTCTCCATTTTAACGGGTTCGTCATTCACACAATCAAAATAGAACTTATCTCGTAAAACAGTATTTTTTAATTTCAACTGTTGTAGTTCTATTCTAATTAATTGTTCAAAAAACAACATATCTTCTTTCCATCTACTTAAGTTTTTATTCTCAATTAAGAATCTTCTAATAGTAGTAGGAAGTCCTTTAAGAACCACCCCATGTCTATGTGCAGTCTTAGGGTTATTTGAACGCTCTATCTTCATATATTATATATTATTTTAAAAAAAGTGCCACCAGATTTTTTTATGTCGCAAGAAATGATTATATTTAACTATAATATTTAATACAAAAACAATGGAAAACATTTATAGAGTATATGAAAGCGATGATTATGGAAGACCAAACAGAACATTAGGTTACATAAAAGCAAGTAGTACAAAAGAGGCTAGGGAAGAAATGTCAATAAAATTATATGGAACTAAAGATACCGAACTTGTTAAAACAGGTTATTATGGAGCATATCCAATCCCAGTAGAAGAATATAGAGCAAACTATGAGAAAGCAAGAAAAGAATTAGCAAAATTCGATAGAAACTTATTATAAAAAATAAACAATGAAAGACAAAACAGTAAAATACCAAAAAGAAGATTTACCAGACGGTTGGAATGAAGAATTAGAGAAAGTTTATGATATGGAAATGGGTCAGTATTTAAGCGATTTTACAAATTATAAACCAACAAGACAAGAGGTAATAGATCGTACAAAATCAGAATTTATTCGTTTACAAAAAATATTACAAAATATAAAATAGGAGGAATATAAAATGAAATGGATATTAGATAAATTAGAAGAAGATATCGACCAAAATGTTTATAATTTAAAAAAACAAGGTTTAGGTGAATTAGCTTTAATTAAAAAATTGAATGAAGTTAAAGAAGATGTTAAAGCATTACAAAGGTTAAATAAATAAAAGTTATGGCAGAATTAACAATAAAAATATTTGAAGGAAAAACAATTGAAAAAATTGAGAAGGGAATTGAAATCGGTGAAGAAATATATGTAATTAAATTCACAGATGGCAATGTATTGAAAATCAATTCATATAGTGAAGAACCACATGCAAGCTCAGGTTTAGCTTGGGAGATAGATAGTTGGAAATAAAATCAATAAGGTAAATAATTTAGAAACAAATTGATTTTTTCTCATATAATTAAAAAATAAACTAATACAATATGATGCAAGCAGTACAGCAGTTATTCACGGAAAAATACCGACCAAAAAATTTAAGTGATTTAATTTTACCAAATAGGGTCATGAATAAGTTCAAAGATGGGTTAGTAACAAATATGTTATTTGCCGGAAGTCCCGGAACTGGTAAAACTTCCACAGCTAAGGCGGTTGTCAACGAATTTAATATGCCATATCTTTATATTAACGCATCTACGGATACTTCAGTCGATGTTATTAGAACAAGAATTACAGACTTTTGTTCTACTGTTTCTATTATGGATGGTCCTAGTTCTATGAAGGTTGTAATATTGGATGAGGTCGATGGAGTAAGTGATCAGTTTTTTAAAGCATTAAGAGCCACTATGGAGACATTTGCTTCCAACAGTCGTTTCATTGCAACTTGTAATTATATTAATAAATTACCAGATCCTATACTTTCTAGATTTGAAGTTATTGATTTTGATTTCGATAAAGCAGAAGAAGCTGAACTCACTAAAAAATACATTCGCAGAGTATTTGAGATATGTAATAATGAGGGAATGGAAATTGAAAAACCGGCTCTTCTTGAATTTGTTAGAAGAAACTTCCCAGATTTGAGAACTACTCTTAATAAATTACAAGGATTTAAATCTCAAGGAACTAATCAAATAAAAGTAGAAGACGTTAAGAGATTTAACTCAGTATATAAAGACGTATTTGAATTAATATTTAATGAAACGAATCCTATTAATAATTATAAAACATTAGTAAGTAATTACTCAAACAGGGTTGACGATGTTTTGCAATCATTAGGAGAGGATTTCATAGAATATATACAACAGGAAAAACCACAAAGCGTAAAGCATATTCCTGAAATTGTAGTTGAAGTCGCAAGACATCAGGCACAAAGAGTACATGTTATTGACCCTGTTATAACAATGCTTTCGTTAGTTTATAAAGCACAAGAAATAATAAGAAAAAACTAAAACAATGATGAAGAAAGGCGGACATACGCTCCTTATAGATGGCAATTATTTTTTACATAGTCGCCTATTTGTTTTGCCCAGACCAAAAAGAGGTAAGATGATGGAAGATAACGAATCTCGAGCAGCTCTTATGAGAAAGCTTGCAATTGATCTTGCTTCTGAAGTAAGAAAAATGAGAGATTTTATTGATAAAGTAGTAGTGGCAGTGGATGCGAGAAGTTGGAGAAAGGATTTATTTCCAGAAGCTGAGTATAAAGGAACAAGAAAACCAGATGAAAAAATAGACTGGACAGGAGTTTATGGAATATATGAAGAATTCCAAAACATTTTACAGAAACATGGTGTTATCGTTGATAGAATTGACGGCGCCGAGGCTGATGATGTTTTATTTGGATGGTCAACATTATTAAATAACCATGGTAAAAATTGCATTATTTGGACAGGAGATAAGGATTTAATTCAATTAGTGAATTATTCTACTGCAAATGAAGCATACACTCTATGGTATTCAACGGTTCAAAAGAGTTTATATACCTTTTCCGGATTTAATGAAGTTTTAAATAAGAAGTCAGACGTTTCAAACGATGATCTATTATTTAATATGAGTGCATATAGTGGGATGGCAGACGAATATAAATTGTCAATGAGAAGATGGATAGAGAATAATAAAATAAAAGTTACTGAAGTGAATTGTGATGAGTTTTTATTTAAGAAGTTATTAGTTGGAGACAAATCGGATAATATTCCATCTGTTGTTATTTGGCAAAAGGAAATGAAAGGTGGTAAACTAAGAACATATTCAATTACCGACAAGATAGCGGAAAAGATATTTGAACAGTATACTAAAGAAAACGACAACTTCGTTATAGATCTATTATTTAATAAAGCAGAATTAGATAAATTATCTGATATTGTATATAGGGTTGTTGGAAAATCTAATAAAGAATTAATCAAAGCAAGATTATTTCAAAACATGACACTGATGATGCTACATGTTAATGTTATCCCTGATCCTATTCAATCTCAGATTTATAAACATGTTGAGAAAGAAATCAATTTATTAGACAATATAGATATTTCTAAGTTAGTTAATAAAGATAAAATATTAGAAGGAACAGATTGGTTAAAGGTGTCAACTCCTAAAAAATATGACGCTTTTTCAAATTTAGATGAAACAAACAAGCCAAAGAAGTTAAAATTAATAGGAAAGAAAAAAGGCAATAAATTATTTTAGATGTTAGACGAAACTAAATTATTTGATTTCATTAAGATAATGTTTACTAAAAGGGCACATTATGATAAGTTGAAAATATCTTCAAAGAAGAGGCATCATTTCATGATAAACAGATTTATGTCTATTCAATTTCCATCAAATGCTCAGTTATTTAATATAAATGGAATTAATGGAGGTATGGTTATTGATGCTTGGCAAATGGTTGCATCTAGATTTAATAAGGTGCCAGGATGGATATACACAAAGACCAAGAGTACAAAAAAGAACATTAAAGATAAATATCAGCCTAGCGAGGAAGCATTGAGATTTTATATGGAAAGAAACGAAATAGGACAGAGAGAAATCGAGGAACTAAAGCAATTTAATAAAGAACAATTTTATAGCGACCTTAAGGAACTGGAAAAACAAATTAAGGTATATGGCTAAGTCAGGCGAGTTTCCAGAAATTATATCTATAACGCTTTATAAATATAATTCAATAGATTCCAAATTGTATACGCTTATAAAGAATAATCATACGTATAAGACGCATAAAGGAACTATTTTAGTAAAAGCCCATGATCTCAACGAGGTATTAACAACACATTTCAAAGAGGAATTAGATAAATTATCAATAATTTCAGCAAAGTCATTACATAAAGAGGCAAATTCAATATACTTTCTTAATAAAATGTTTAATGAAATGACTAACCTTAGGTGGTTTCAAATAAACTTTTCTAAGAACGTATCATTTTCAAGGATAGAGTATGGTGCAGATAACAGAACTCTAGAGTTTAATTTTAAAGTAATTAGAGGAAGTTTTAGAACGTTCGATGTTTTTAAGATGGAGGAACTAGATACTGTAAATCAGGTACTTAAGGACATTGGCTGTATTAGGGATTTGCACTACTCGTTGGTTAGATTAGATACGCTTGCTCAACGATTAGAAAAGAGAGCAGTTACATCAAAGGATCAGAATACTCAAAACGCATGTCAACGTATGTTAGTATATTTTGATAATTGGGTAGAAGATAATCCAGAAGCACTTATCGTCACCGATTATTTAGATATATAACAAAAAAAGAAATTGTTATATGAGTAAGTTTACTAGTTATTTAGGAAAAATACTTACGGACGTTGATGGTCAACCATCATCTAAAAGATTAGTCACATTAATGGCGTTCGTTTTAATATCATGCGCGTTTATTGCCAATATATTTGCAGAACTTCCGTTACAGGAATATGTGTTTGAAGGAATGCTATGGTTAGCAGGCGCTGGTTTAGGATTTTCAACTGTTGAAAAATTCAGTAGAAAAGGATATAAAGACGATTACAACGGCGAATAAAATTTAGATAAATAAAATATGGTTAACGGATATACAGCAACGGAAGTAGGTGATGTGATAATAGCTAAGTTTGTAGAACCTTATCAGCGTGTTGAAAGCGTTTTAGATTGGGATATACATGCTGGTTTTTCTAATGAGTTCACGGTTGGTAAATTGTCATTTAAAAGTGGCTCATTAATCGCTAAAGGAATAGGAACTAATTTAGACTTAAATCAAGGAGATATT
>Ga0208407_1000912_pt1 | contig 13794 bp, 11 predicted proteins | sample ETNtaG_9_FD_185775 | JGI IMG/M metagenome (GOLD analysis project Ga0208407, IMG submission 185775) | Marine microbial and viral communities from oxygen minimum zone, Eastern Pacific Ocean - ETNP201406SV69 (SPAdes) (version 2) | ecosystem: Environmental > Aquatic > Marine > Oceanic ...
TGATCTAATCCTGTTTGAAGAAATACTGCTGTCTGCTTTTTTATAGTCATTAAAACTTAAGGCTTCACCCACTGAAATATAAGCCCATGGAAAAGCAAAGCTTAGTCTAAAACTAAGATCATAGGTTTCGTAATCGTTTCCAGCGTCAACTTTAGCATCGGAATCGCTATAACCAAGGCCGATGCTAGTTGACATTAATTCGTTGATAATAAAATCATGTCCAAGTGTATAACCATGGCTAATTGAGTTTGTTTGATCTGCTGTTGAATCTGATGAATTGTGGTTTCCTTTTGAATCTGCGTAGGAATATCCATAGCTAAAAGAATTTCTTTCTCCTACAGAAAAATATCCTCCAATTCCATACATAACTGAAAAACTATCTGCATCATCTACATAATCAGATTTGCTTAACATTAGATAAGGACTTAAACTTTGATTACCTACAGATGTGTCTAGGGCTAAAGTTAGTCCATAACTTTCAAAATCATCACTTGTTTCAGAATATTGTTCCGATTTAGTTTGTGATAAATTAATCATGAGAGAAGAAGCTTCACCTATAGATCTTGTTGCTGTAAGCCCCAAACTTCCACTTAATGTTCTATCGTGTTTAGCTGAATTAAAACCTGCAACAGAATCTGAACTCATTTGTTTTCTAGTTTTTGAAACACTGTTTACATTATCTGTATGAATGGCTCCTGTTGAGATATCTGCATAAAAATTCCAAAGCTTAGGCTCTGACCTGCCTTTTAAATCTTCTTCAATTTCAATTACACTTTGCAGATCTTCAGCACCAACATCTTTTCTTAATTTAATATCATCAATTATACTAAACGCTTTTTGTGGAGCATCAGCTTGCACTAAAATAGAAAGTAAATACAATTTAATCTCTATATTTTCCGGATAGAGCATATTTAATCTTTCTAAAGTTGAAATAGTTTGTTTGTAATTACCCATTTTTCCTTGTTGCTGCGCATATTTTAAATTTAAATTCAAATCATTGGGGTTTTGTAAAATTTGCATGTAGGTAATATTTTTATTTGAAGAATCCATCGCACTTGCAGAAGTAATCATTACATTTTCAAAAAATGAAACTGAAAGAATAATAAAAAAAATTGAAAAAATAATATTTAGCAAATTTTTTAATTTATTATTAATATTTTTTACAAATTGTAAGCTCATGTATTATTTTTTTTAAAGGGCATACTAGGTTAAAAAAAACTTATAACAATAAAAAATCAATTGTTGTTAAATAGCAATAAATATAAATAAATAATCCAAAAAAACATCGTTGTCATTGTAGAAAAGATAAGAGCAAGTCCGACCAATGTATCTTGGTCAATTTTTTTCCTCCATTTTTTTGGAAAAAAACTCAAGGAATAAGCATAAACAATAATAAACAGATTTAATGCTGAAATAACGATATTTATAAATAAAAATTTTTCCATTTATTTAATTAGTTTTTTTAGTTTATTTTTAAGTTTATTTTTATTTTTGTCTAATTCTTTTTTTATTTTTTCTTTAATTTTATCTTCATCAATATTTTTTAGTTTGTTTTGAAGGTTCCCAGATAATACCTTTTTTTTAACAGTTTTGATTGTTTGTTTTGCAAAATCTCTAAGTATAGTTTTATAATTTTTACTATTTGGTTTATTGCCAACATTTTTGAATTCTAAGTTTTCTAATGCGATATTTTTATTTATTTTTAGTTCATCAGAATTTACAGATAGAATAATATTTTTAGCATTTAATTTTTTTATATTAAAATATTTTGTACTAGTTGATTTGCCGCTCCCGGTATCCAGAGTTTTCTCCAAAGACCTAACATTATCGTTAACCATAGTATATTCGATATTAAAATAATAATTTAATTTTATTCCATCTAATACGACACTTTCAATTTCTACGTTGTTGCTGAAAATTGATGATGTATTTAGTTTTAAATAAGCTTTGTCTAAATTTAAAAGATTTCCATCAAAATTTTTATTCTTTATTTGTAATCCATAAATTTCAGCATCACCATTTCTATAATTAATTTTTAAATTTTCGATAGTAGTTTTTCTATCTAGAACATTTGAAATATTAGTTTCTAAAGCACCTTTAATAATTCTATCTCCAACAAATTCAGATAAAATATAAAATAATGAAATAATAATTACAAAAAAAACTAATATTTTTTTCATTAAAAAAAATAAAATTTTTTAAAAATTTCCTTCTCGCCAAGAACTTCTAAACGACTCTATATCTCCCATACCTGAGTCTATGACAACTAGATCAGTTTTATTTTGTACAGATTTACCAGCAATGTTTGCAAAAAGTTTATTTGCAAATACAACCAACCTTGAAAGGACACCTTGTCCAACAGCATAACATGTTTTTCCTGCATAAACTTTTCCATCAATTGTTTGACTTTTTAGATTTCCAAGTTGAGACGATACATTTGTTCCACATTCATCATCCACAGCACAAATAAGGGCTAGCCCAAGCGAACATTTATTTGCAGATTGAGATGGTTCAAATATAGGAAAGTAAACTAAACCATTTGAAACTGTTGGTTCAGCGGTTACTTTTTGACTTGCTGGCAGTTTTATATACCAACCACTATCTTGTTTGACCCTTGGTGTTTTTGAACCAGTTTTTGAACCAGTTCCGGCGTTTTGCAATCCAGCAAAATTAGATTTATTTGTTGTTACTGGACATTTTATTCCTGTCTTATCATTTGTTGTATTAATGCAGACCGAAAGTCCATTTTGTAAAGCAACAGGAGCAATTATATTTTTATATAAAGGATAATGTTTATCTCTAAAACCATACATAAGATTATCAATTTTCGTGTCTCTTGCAGTCATTCTCTCATAATCACCAGTTCCAGAAAACATCCAGAAGTGTCTTGAAGTTTTTCCAATACCTGCATCCATAGAATGATATTGATACCTTCCATTATCTCTACTTGCTTCTATTGATAAAAGTGTGGTGTTGTCATAAAGATTAATTCTATTTCCAGCACCATCATTATCCATGTTGGTTAAATTAAATTTAGTTATTTTACCTTCAAAATCATTTACATAAACAAGTGCACCTTTATACTTAATACCTCTAGCTTGATCAGCGGTAACAACAACTGGTGTTCCTGGGACAGAATTTACAATATTTAAACTTTTTTCATCTTTAATTGGAATTACTTTTTCGAGTTTACCAGGAGTTACTCTGTCTTCTAAGTTAATTACAAATAAAGCAGATCCAACTTTATCGTCTCTTCCTCCGTAGCCACCTCCCATAACAGCAACATAAATATCATCCTCTATTTTATTATCTCCAGCACCTGAATTAGGTAATCTGAATATTCTTGGTGCAGACCAAGTTTCTCCTAATTCCTTGTAATCGTAAGCTGCAGGTAAATTATTACTTAGCCTTGTAATAGCAGATTTAGTTAATTTTATTTCAACATCATCAGGCGATTTAGTTCTATCCTCGTGCGCTTGATAGGATACTGTTTTAGGCAATACTATCTGTGTTCCTCCAGAACTACCTGCCTGTACTGTAAAGTTAGGAATATTAACACCATTGATTGTAATTATAAATTCAGATTTTTTAATACCTGGTTCTGGGAAGGTCCAAGTTGTTGACTCATAACATGTGGTATTACCAGTCGCATCACATTTATCCAAATCTGCCGCATCTTTATCTGCAGCGTTTAAATACGTATCTAATGCAGTGTTACCTTCTTCTGTTTCAGCTAATGAGTAAGTATCATCAATATATTCATATTCTGACAGACTATTTAGATGGTTCATTACCATCACTTTATTTTTGATGTGGTTATTATAAATGGTATACAAATGGAGAGGTTTATCTGGATTTGTTACATCTAGAACTGTAAATCCATTTCCTCCTCTACCAAAAGGTACAATTAAAACTGTGTGCCATGCTTTAGCTGTGTCATATGGGCTTCTAAAATACATGTCATGAACAACAGGAGAACCGTCCACACCATAAATTGCATTTGTCCCGCCTTTAGTTTTGGCAAGATCATTATTTAATCCTGTATTAATTACTAAAGGAAGTTTGGACATGACAAACGGTGGAATAAAGGCCCATTTTTCAACTCCAGTTTTTGAATCTATGGAATGAATCATTCCATCGTTACCACCTACATAAATTCTTTCGGGCCTATCTTGTAATCCTGAAGCCCACGCATCATAACCATTAATCGATCTCCAATACGCTTCTTGATTTTGAGCTGTAAATGCCGTGTCAGCTGCTGGAGCGCCAACAACCACCATTTCAGAATGGAAAATATCTCCAAGATAAGCTTTTTTACCATCAGACTTTCTAACCTCATTTAAATTACAATCTCCATCATAATCAAAATAATCAAGACCTCTTGCAAAGCTAATTAAACCTTGAAGGTCATCGTCTGTTCCGTCTGCTATGGTTGATGTACTATCTCCTTTTGAGCTACAACGGGTATTACCTACAACCCCAGAAACTGTTGCTGTATCTTTATGATAATCTCCTATAGCATTTCCTAATAAACCCATCATAGGATCAATTAAAGTATAATTGCTTTCTACAAAATTATTATAATCCGTTGTGTAATCTGTCCCTGGTATTACTCCCCAAATTTTTCTAGCACTTGGATCTGGCATTTTTTCTGATGCGTTCCAATTTGATGGATCTTTTTCATTTATAACTCCTTCACCTGAAATGGCAGTTCTTGTAAGTGCTCCTTCCCATTCCATATTCTGTTTATATTTAAATTGCGCCTGGAATAATGATCCACCTTCTTCAATAGTTGCTGTAATAGCTGGAGCAGTAAACGATAATTTTTCCGCAATTACAGATCGAATAGCAGCATTTAATTGTGCTTTTAATTGATCGGTAGTATCTGCAATAATTACTCTATTGGTACCACCTGCTTTAGCAACATCGTTAAATGCTCTTATACCACCCATACCTATTCCACCACCATACGCAACTGTAAACGTTTTAACTTTTTTCTGATTAAGAAGATTTGTAACTTTTGTTGTAGCAGCTGCGATATTTGACATGGATCCATCACCAATAACAATTACATAAGATCCTTGGCAGGGACTAGCAGCATCAATTGGACTGTCAGATAAATGTCTATAATATTCGCTTGCTTGAGTTGCCCAAATATTGGCATCTGTTCCTCCTCCAGGCCTTACTCTTGCAACTTCTGTAAATGTTTTTGCAGCACCATTTCTATCTACTTTTACTTTTATACAATTTTGACTAGTACAAGGAACAGCTTGATTTCCTCCCCAACGAGTATACCCGTAACCAGCAGTGGGAACACTACAATAATAGTTATTACGATAAAGCCATGACCACATAGATATTTGAGATAAAGTTCTACATCTAACAGGCGTCCTCGAAGAACTCCATCTACTATAATATATTCTAGTATATGAGCTTGACCAATATCCAAATCCAAAATTAACAGAAGATATTAAACTACTATCCGTTACAATAGATTTTATTGCTTCATGAGCTCCAGCCATTCTTGTGGATCTTGTAGAATAACCTGACATATCATGAAAATCTAAATCTAAGTCGAAAGATTGAATTGCAGAATTATCTGTATCTGCAACAAATATTCTATTTAAAGCAGTGTCTATTCTAAAATCAGCAGGGTAATTAAAACGAACTTGTGAAGCTGAAGTTGGTGCATAAGATGCAGATAAACTTCCTCTTCTTCCTACAGAAGTATTCTTTGTATATGAAGTTGTAGAATTAAAGGTATATTTTAATATTCTATTACCCATACGATTTAATAAATAAAAAATATTTGCATTTGATGGATGGGCCTCGATTACTTCTGAATATCTTAAGTCATAATCATAATTAAATGTGTAAGTTGCATTTGCAGTCATAGTTGGACAAGCAGTAGAACCACTAAGTGTAAATTTTCTAAATATAACTTTTCCACCTTCATAGCTTTTAATTACTAAGTTACCCGATGCATCAATTGCTGCAGGTATTCTATTATTATACTTTGAGTTTTGTAATGATCTAAACAAATCTCCACTAGTGGCGCAGTGTTTTGTGCTATTTGAATTTGTATCTTTTAAGAAAATTTTATTTTGATAATTAGGAAAAATTAATATGTTGTTTGATACCAACATCCTTCCATAAGTAAGTTTATTACCGAAAGACTCGATCTTTTTACATGCGCCAGTAGATGTATTTAGTTCGTATAGATTGATATAATTAAAACTATAGGCTCCAAGAAAATATACTTTGTTGCTATGGTATAACAATCCAAATGCAGATTTATAATAAGTACTACATAAACTATTACGCACTCTAAAACTATTTTGTGATGAATAAAAATTTGTTAGTGCATTATTATTATGATCAACACCTCTTAGAGTAGAAGAATCTGTAACAATAACATTTCCTGTATTTGAAATAGGTGCTATTTGATAAGTTTTGTTTACTCTTGCTCCACTATAAGATGATGCGCCCATACTTCCTGATTTATCTAAAAGAATTAAAACGTTTGCTGGCACATCTGCTACTCCTGAACCTGGAGGTAATGCTTTTCCAAATGAATTAGAAATAGTTATTAAACAAAATAATAATATTTGAATAAAAATTAATTTTATTTTTTTCATATTAATTTTCATTTTCTAAAGGCTCTATCAACTCTTGTTCATTTTCATATTGAACTAATTGTTCATAATACTTGTCATTTGAAATATAAATTTCTTCTTCCCAAAAATCTCCAATTAATCTTCTATTATAAACGATATACTTTTGAACTTTTTCCCAAATATTAAAATTATTATAAAATTCAGGATTGCCACCAGTATCAAAATCACCATATGCTCTCTTTGCATACTTCATTAATTTCATGCTTTCAGTTGCAGAATTATCAATACTGTTGTCTGCAAATAATTGTATGGCTGCTAATGTTTTATCTATAAAAGTATATCTAATTAAAAAATTATCATCAAAGTTATCATTGGGACAAAATTCTGATGCAACTACCTCTAATTCATTATAACCATTTTCATTTTCAGGAAGGGCACCATATTCTTTTTCAATTGATTTAGTATATTTTTTACCAATATCTGTAATAAATTTACATTTAGCATTTACTATGGAGAAGTTAAGCAAAAATAAAACGGATATAATTGTAGTTTTTATGAGAAATTTTTTTAACATTATTTTTACTATAAATAAAATTATAAAGAAATTTAAGTTAAAAAAAAGTTAATATCTTCCCAATAACCCAATATGATTAATTAAAGTCTGTTATCATCTATTAAAAATTAAAAAAAACCATTATTTAGGTAATATTAAAGTGCTTTCCAAGGGCACTATTATTTCCCCATTGTTGTAATTTCCACATCCATAGATTCTATAAGCCATTCCATCGTTTCCAGCATCTGTTGCATCTTTTTTTATACTGGTACCATAACCTTTAAATGGCGCAGAACCGACACGTGTTATGAAATATTCATAATTAAACTTCAATAATCTTGTTTTTTCCTTATTTTTTATTTTTGTTTTTCTGTCATTGCTTGTGCTTAAACTTGAAATAGGATCCTCGACAATTTTAGTACTACTCCCATTACCAGTAATAAAGTTATAAAAAGATTTACTCTCATTAATCTGTTCTTTTGTGGTTGAGACTGGATCAGCTGGGGAAGGGCCATAAAGTACTTTAAATTCTGGTCTATCTATGTCTGCAAAGCTATAAAAACAATCCTTAACATTGGAGGTATCTGGATCAAATTTAACTGTATGATTTTCTGGTAAATTTCTTTTTGTTAAATCTCTGTCTCCATTTGTTTTATGAGGTCCTAAATACTGGTTTAAAACATATTTTTCACCTTCATATAGCGCTGTTTCTGCAACATAAAAAGTTTGTTGATACTCGTCACCCACATTATTACTCTTATGATCGCTTGCGGAAATTACAATTAGGGCTCCTCCCATTAAAGTCATAGCCATTAATAGAACTAATGATAAAACTAAAGCAAAACCTTTTTCATTTTTTTTAATCATTAATTAAGCCCTACATTTCTTGCGTTAGCAGTTACTGTAATAGTATCTCTTAAATATTTATCTACTTGTTCAATATTTCTGGCAGAAGATGAATTTGTAGTTGCAATAGAAATTATTTTTCTTGCCATCGTACCTGCTTTATCTTGTCTAAAAAATGGTTTTGTAGAACGAATAACCAAACCAATATCTACCGTTCTTAAATCATAAGCTTTATCGTCCGAAGGTGTATATGAACCAATAGATGTCATTGGTTTACCTTTTTCATCATAAGGAATGAATACTAAATCTTGAACATAATCTAAAACTTGCTCTTCTTTATATAAAGTATCATCACTTCCAACTGTCCATGCTGGTGGACTTAATGTACTGTTCCATTTTTCTCTTGATTTAAAAATTGCAAAACCAGTTATTGGAGTTGTTCCACCTGGAACTGTATCATCTATTTTTTTTGATGGTTTGCATTCATATGTAATTTTATATCTTTCGTATGTATATCTATTGCCTACTGCAGCAGTACCATCGTATTTGACACCCCCATAAACTATTTCAATCTTGTCACAAGTTCCGCTACTACCAAAACCTGTTCCTTTATAAATTCTTATAGGATTATGTTGTGTTGATGCTGCAATATCATCATTAACATATCTAAAGCCAGCCATTCTTATTTCTCTAAGCATTGTACCAACAGTATCCCTACCGGCTTGACTTATTTTAGCTCGATCTGTAACTTGTCGATAAGTACTATTTACAAGAGTGTAAGATGTAAACATAGCCGCCATCATTAAACTTACAATTACGATCGCGATTAAAATTTCAATTAAAGTAAAACCTTGGATCTTAATTAATTTTTTTTTCATCATTTAATTTGGAAATATAAAATTTTTGTTTTTTCACCAGCTAACATATTTACTTCCGATCTTCCCATATAAATTGTATCATGTGCTTTAGATAAAGTTACATCACAACCTGTATGGCAAATTTTATAAATATTTAATTTTTTTTTATCATTCGTTGGACCAGTTTTATTGCTAGTATTTATGGGAGAACATTTAATGTAATTTTTAGATAATCGAGATTTCCACTTTTCTACTTTATTGTCGTAAGCATTGTTATCACCAAAGTCAGGAAGAGGTATTGCGCCAGTACCACTTTCATCACATTGATCTAAAGTCCAAGGAGTTGTTGCAACAAGATCCATAAATTTATCGCTTCCTTTTTCTTGATCTTTGTCTGCGTACAAATCTTCTGCAATCATTCCTGTTAAATAAGTGGCTTTAGTTCTTTCTCCAGAGACGTCTATTGATCGAACAGAATATTGAACCATCTGAAAAATTGCCACAAAACCTATCCCAATTATTGCAGTAGAAACAAGTGCTTCGATAAGACTAAGGCCTTTTTCAGAAATTTTTTTCATTTTTATTGACTGCTCCAATCTAATGTTTTTATGTTCCATTTATATTTAGTTATCAACCCAAATCTAGAGTATCTTACTAAATAGGTAGGGTAATCATCATCAAAAGACTTGGAAACAGCGTCACATTTACTACTACTTAAATGACAAACCGTAACATAATTGTTTGTTGGTGCACTAGTATTATTATCAAATCCTATATTGCCTTGTAAGTCAGCACTTCCATGCTGCTTAAAATATTTTCCACCTTTAGAAAAACATATAGCCCCACCACTTCCGACGGAAGTTTGTCCTGCTTTAGGAGCTAATGTTGGAATATAAGTTTTATCGTTTAAAGTATGAGATGCTATTTCATCAACTTGATAGTTAGAAGCATTTGTAAAGTCAGCCACAGAACAAGCTGGATCAGTAGGCCCATTAATTTTTTTTGATAACAGATCCTGGGTAATTCCTTTTACAATAATTTGGCCTGGAGAAGTTGTTGCAAATTCAATTCTAACATAAGGATAAGCGCCTCTTTCAACTTGCGTAGTTGCTGTTGTAAATAAATTTGTAATTTTTTCTGCTTGTACTCGTATTTCCCTATCTCTTTGCCACTTGTTAAATTGTGGAAAACCTATACCAGCAAGTACTGAAATTATAGCAACTATAACTAATAATTCTAAAAGAGTGAAACCTTTAATGTTCTGCTTTTGCTGCACTGGCATCTATTTTTCCTGAGCCAACAAGATCTTGAATTGACTTTTCCATAGTAATCATTCCATCTCTAACTGCTGTTTGCATGATACTTGGTATTTGGTGAATCTTTGCCTCACGAATTAAGTTTTGGACAGGAGGTGTACATTTCATGACTTCAAAAGCCCCACATCTTCCTTGACCGTCTTTAGTTTTAAATAATCTTTGTGTCACCACCATTTTAAGTGATGTTGAAATTTGCGCTCTAATTTGAGCTTGTTGTTCTGGTGGAAACACATCAATAATTCTATTAATTGTACTTGGCGCACCACTAGTATGCAAAGTTCCAAATACTAAGTGTCCCGTTTCAGCTGCAGTAAGTGCCAAACTAACAGTTTCTAAATCTCTCATCTCTCCAACTAAAATTACATCTGGATCTTCACGAAGTGCCGCTTTAAGAGCAGCTGCAAAAGATTGAGTTTGTTTTCCTACTTCTCTGTGCGAAACAATACTTTTATTATCAGTATGAATAAATTCAACAGGATCTTCAACAGTTATAATATTTGCTGTTCTTGTTTTATTAATTTCATTTACTATTGCCGCAAGCGTTGTTGATTTTCCAGATCCAGTTGGTCCAGTAACTAGAACCAAGCCTTTATGCATATCAATTATATCATATAAAACTTGTGGAAGACTAAACTGTTCCATGTCTGGAATTTTGCTTTCAACTCTTCTACAAACACAGGCAGGTCCATTAATTGTTTTATAAAAATTTGCTCTAAATCTTAAACCACTTAAAGTTATTGCTGAATCTAACTCATGAGTTTTTTCAAATCTTTCTAACTCTTCCTCGTTACAGTTCATTGATAATAAGTCTTTTAAATCTTGCTCTTTAACAATGACTTCTGGGACTTTAACAATTTCTCCTGTTTGTCTATAACCCAAGGGCGATCCAGCCCTAATATGGAAGTCTGAAATTTTTTTATTATTTTTTGCTAATTCTTCTAATTTTTCAAACATATCGATACTGATACTATAAATTGGCCAAATCTAATATACAAATAAACATTTTGACCCAAATTAGTCGCTTGATCTATTAAATTTTAGTAATTGAATGAAATTTAGTTAGATAATTAGATTCATTAATATATATATAAAGTCAAATCATTATATGAAGAATTTATTTGCAAACTTATTGAAAAAGAAAGACCCAGCATCTCCTGAAATTTCACCTGCAGCGGGAGGAAAACCAAAAAAAGAAAATTTTTTTAGCAAATTTATTAAAAACAGATTGGGAAAGTCTTCTGCAAAAGGAGAAGAAATAGTTGGAGTAGATTTATCTGCTAATGAAATTAGATTAGCTCAAATTTCGAGCAATAAATCAAATCAATGGGTTTTAGAAAAATTTTATGCTCACAAATTTGATGGAATACCGGAAAATGGAACGGTATTAGAGCATCCAGATAAAGTTGCTGAAGAATTACAGATCGCTTTACAAAAATCTAAAATTTCAACAACGAATGCAGCAATCGCTATACCAGTTACAAGTGCAATAATTAGAGTGGTTACAAGCCCACTTATGACAGACGAAGAGCTTAAAACTGCAATCGCATCAGATTCTTTATGGGAAAATTTAGTTCAATTAACTGATAATTTAGATGATTACTCTATTTTTCATCAAGTTATTAATAGAGATGAAAAAGCTAACACAATGGATATATTATTTGTTGCCTCAAAGCTTGCCGACATAAACAGTTATACGGATATTATAAAGAAAGGTGGATTAAACGCAGTTATAATTGATGTAAAATGTTTTGCATTAAAATCTGCAGTTGATCAAATAAATCAAATTTCTGGATCAATTGAAGAATCAAATTTAACAGCAGTTTTGGAATTTGGATTAGATGAAAATTATGTAATGATTTTATATGAAAATAATCCAATAATAACAGACATCTTTATTAGATCACAAGATAGAACAACTTTAATTGAATCTAATAACCAAGAAGAGATGGATGCTTTAGTACGAAGATATGTAACTCAAGTTAAACAAGCTGTGCAAGATTTTGAAACAAAATATGAAAAAAGAATTAGAAACTTAAAGGTTACATCAAATTTACAAAACGTAGAGACTTATCTTGCAAGTTTTAGAAAAAATTTAGTTAATACTGGTTTCAATTTATTTGATCCATTAGACGGTTTAAAAGTTCCCGCTCAATTAGAAGAAAGTGTAAAATTGGAAAACCGATCTTACTTTTCAACTGTATTAGGTTTGGCATTTAGAAAGCTGGATGTTTTTGGTTACTACAAGTTTGTAACAGCAGTTAAAAATATTAACTTACTTCCAAATAGAGATTCTATGATTGCTCAGAAAAAAGCAAAAGCTTTTTCTAATTTTGCATTTAAAGGAATTGTAGGAATGGTTTCAATTGTTTATATTGCTTTGTTTGGTTTATCATTTTGGCAAATCTCTTCCTTGAATAGTAAAATCAGCAACTATGATACAGTTGTGCAGAACCACCAATTAAAAGAAGCAGAGCTTCAGAAATTTTCAAAAGATCTTGGTAAATTAAATAAATCTTTAGAATTAAGTAGCTCAATCAAATCAAATAAAAAAATTAATTTTAGAGTTTTGGCTCAAATAGCTTCTGCAGTTCCAAAAAGGGTTAGGTTTTTAAAAATTGATTATAATGGAAGCAATCAAGTTATAATTGAAGGTTTGGCTGCTAGTGATCAGGATATTTTAAAATTAATTAGTAATTTAAATAATAAAAAATTAATTTCTCAAGCATCATTAGCAAGTATGATGCTGCCCAATAGCGGCGATAATACAAGAAATATGAAGGGCTTTATAATAGCCTGTATAATAGGGACGGCATAATGGACTTAAATAATATTACAATGGATGATCTTAAAGCAAAGTTTGCAGCTTTTGATAAAAAAACATTAATTAAATTTGGTATCGGATTTGGAGCCATAATTCTCTTTATAATTATTTACTACTCAATTTTAAATCCAATGGTTAAAGAACGAAAAGTAAAATTTGATGATCAAACTTTAAAACAACAAGAAATACAAAAATTTGAAAACGATATAATCAAAATTAGAAAGAGAATTAAAGAATTAGAGCCAGTAGTTAAAAAAAATTCAAGACTATTTCACTCCAAAGCAGAAGTAGAAGGGCTATATAAGAGCCTCAGCAGATTTGCAGGCGCGTATGGTTTAGTGATTTCAAAAATTGAAAAAAAGAAACCTAAACCAATTTTAAAGCAAGGAATAGCTCAACAAGCAGAAGAGTTGCTACAAGCTAATCAAATCTCATATTATAAAATTCCCGTTGATTATGAGATAAAAGGTAATTTTTTAAGCTATATAAAATTTAAAAGAGCTGTAGCAAAATCAAAGAAAATGTTAAATTTTGATAAAGAGTTGATTAATGTTGTGCAAGGAGATAAGAATGGATCAATAATTGCATCTGGAGAACTAACGATAGTAGGATTGCCAAATGAATTTTTTTAAAATTTTATTAATATTATTTTTTTCATTTCTTTTAACAATTAGTTATGCCGATAATCATTCTACTGAGGTAAGTGATGGTGTAAAAGAAATAGCTGATGAGTTACAAGAAGATGAAGATGTTCCATTGAACGATCCTTTTGCGGGCAATGAAG
>Ga0208407_1000914_pt1 | contig 13774 bp, 8 predicted proteins | sample ETNtaG_9_FD_185775 | JGI IMG/M metagenome (GOLD analysis project Ga0208407, IMG submission 185775) | Marine microbial and viral communities from oxygen minimum zone, Eastern Pacific Ocean - ETNP201406SV69 (SPAdes) (version 2) | ecosystem: Environmental > Aquatic > Marine > Oceanic ...
ACGGGGGAACTAGGGAATTGTGCTGATTACCTCTCATTGGGGGTCCCCATTCTGGGAATATGCGCAGGGCACCAGTTCATGGCACGTCACTACGGTGGAGATGCGGGCGAGGCCCCCAAGCCCGAATTTGGAGCTGCAACCATTTCCCTAGTAGGTGACGGAGGTCCCCTGTTCAAAGGGACCCCATCGGAACAGACAGTATGGGAGAGTCACAACGACGAGGTTACCGTGACACCCCCAGGCTTCATTGCAGTCGCACAAAGCGAGTCATGCAAGGTCCAAGCAATGCAGAACGAGGATCTGAGTAGATTCGGCCTGCAGTTCCACCCAGAGGTCAATGACACCGAGTTCGGATCAAACATCTTTGAGAACTTCGTCAGGATATGCAAATCTTCCAAATCAACATAGGACAGGTTGAAGAAGGCCCGGCAGGTCGCCGGCTCGGTAGCAATGAAGGGAGATCAGAACATCCTACACAAGTGCAGGAACTGCAACAGGACCGATAAGAGGGCATACAACCCTACATCAGAGGAGCAATGTAGCCATTGCAATTCTCCAATGGACCCCCTCGAGATTCGCTACAAGTGCGTTAACTGCGGCTTCATGGCATGGGCCGAGGCTGGATCGACCGGCAAGTCCTGCCACAAGTGCGGATACCGAATTTTCGTCAAGCCCCGAAAGGATGGAATGTCCAAGGTCCTCAAGGCAGAGTAGCATCGTTGAGTTCAAGGCCCTCCCCTCTCCCATACGTACATGGCGAGTTGGCTCGTGACAGAGGCACCCACTAGGTTCGAAGAACTGGCGGTGCCTGGTTCAGTGAAACAGGCTCTGTTGTCGACAAGCACCTCAGCTGTTCCGCCCCATCTGATGATCACTGGTCCAGCCGGTGTAGGCAAGACTGCGTGCTGGAGACTGTTCGCAAGGCAGATACTCGGGCCGGGATGGAAGTCCACCACACACATTCTGCAAGCTCGTGACTTGGTCAGGCAGAGGGGCGCCATGGCTACCTTTGAGGAATTCCTCAGGCCAAGCGGATCCGAGAAGGACACACTAGCAGGTAGGACCAGCCTAGATGCATTCGACAGGGGGATTTCTATTTCATACCCCGAAGAGGTTGCTCCAGCTGGCTCGGAGGTCGAGGCCAAGGCCGGCACCATTCCGATTAGTCGATTGATTGTAATAGAGGACGCGGACTATTTGGGGCATATCCGTCAGGCATACCTCAGAAGGATGATGGAAACAGTGGGCACCGCCTCTAGGTTTGTTCTGGTCGCTCGAGCCCCATCGCGGATAATCGATGCACTCCGTTCTCGAAGCCAGATGATCCGAATCCCCTCTACTGAGAGAGAAACCATCACTACAACACTTTCTGAGATTGCAGAGAGGAATAACTGCGAACCCGCGGAGGGAGTGTTAGAAGACATAGCATACATCTCAGATGGAAATCTGAAGAAGGCTATCTTCACCCTCGAGATGCTTGAAATCAGGGATCTTGTATCAGACAGGTCATCAGTTCACAAGATGGTCCAAGCATCAACCCTCCAAGCTGGTAGGAGGCTGGTGGAGTTGGCAATCAGGGGCAAGGTAGTAGAATGGAAGTGGGAAAATCACGGAGGTAGGAATAGGAAAGTCCTCTCTGGAGCAATGGCAGAGGTGGACGACCTCATGAACAATCACGGCCTTGATGCAACTGATCTAATTTCACAAATCCACGGTGTCATCGTCGGTAGGAGGCTAAGCGTCCCACAAACACTCAGAGAGGAGATGCTAGACGCACTATCGGAGTGCGATGTAGGATTACAGCGCTCCACATACCCGAGAATCCATTTCGAGAGGTTCTTGCATCGAACGGCAACTGCTGGCAAGCACCACGGCTTGTCGATGTCATGATGGCGGGCGCGGCAGGATTCGAACCCGCGGTCCCCGGCTTAGGAGGCCGGTGCATTATCCAGGCTATGCTACACGCCCGCTCCCGCGAGCACGACCTCTTGAAGAAATGTGCCCCGAAAAAACAAGTTTTCCCGTTCTGTTATCCGATGCCATCAAGCGGAGAAAGCACCTCGAGAGAACGTGGCGAGCAACTCTTCGGACCTCCCCAATCCGTATGGCGAAGATGCCACCTTTGGTCAGAAGTCAGAAAGTGCGTTGAACAGAAGAGTACGGATAAGAGACTCTCAACGAGTCCTTTGGACTAGAATTGCTACCATCAGGGGGAGCAGACGAGCAAGGGCCCTCGTCTCCATTCTTGCCATACTTGTCACATCACTATTTGCATCTGGATGGGGCGAAGAATATCTATTGGGGGGAGTCGCCCTCTTCGCAATTCAAGCGACACTCTTCTTCCCCAGTATGTTGGCTTCATCCTTTGCGCAGATGTCTGCAAGGGACAGACTTCAGTTGAAAATAGGCAGCAACCGGTCAATGGAGGCATACCCAGGAGTCGAACGGATTCTGAATACCCTCCACGAGAGAACTCTCAGGGAGAGGACAAGGATTCTTTCTGCGGCTCTTGCCGTGGGGGCCCTCAACTCGGTTGACAACTTCGAGACAGGCAACATCTTGGCATCGATACTCTATGGACTAGCTATTTTCCTAGGGTCTATTTCCATCATCAACACTCTTCAGCTGGAGCGCAGGATTCCAATGACTGACGAGGATTTTCCTCTTCTCTCCATGCATGCACCCACACTCCATCAGAGCACATTGCATCGAGTCCTCTCAGATTTGGTAGTAGCTCATTTGGATCCAGAGACTGCTGGAGCATGGGACGATTGGCTAATCGAACTGGAGAATAAAGTGCGCTCCAACCAGACTCCCGAATCAGCAGTTGAGCATCTACTACGAGTCCTTCACCTCAACCATCTAGGACTATTGGATAATGACAGATTGGTTTCCGAATCCAAACGAGTGTTCCGAGTGGCTGCAATAGACGATTTGAATAACGATCAATCGAAGTTCTGCTATCGAACTCTTCGAAGACTCATGGCTCACACAAGAGCGTGGCAACCCGGTCTTTTCAGACTGATAGACCGACTCGAGGATGCAGCACTAAGGGGGCACTCATCACTAATTGAGAACACATGGAGACTAGATCTGGACATTCCTCCGAGATGTTCTCAGGGCCAGGGCGATTTGTTCGTAATGATTCACAACCATTCGAGAAAACCTTCTCAGATTGAAGTCGATATCATCGCAGCCGATGGGGAACCTCATCACCAGACTCTCAGACTGAACCCCCCTCTTTCCAGACAGCCGAAGAAACCAGCGAAGATAGGAGAGGAGGGAAACGACATCGTCGACGTACTCGGGAGATTAATCGACAACTCCCTGGTGTTGTGGATCGGTCTGGCATGGCCACAGGGGTCAACGGGTTCAAAACCCATCCAAGTCAATCTAAGAGGACCAAACGGGGAGACCGTCTCATCATTCGTGGTTCAGACCACCCTTTCCTCAGGATTCAACCCAGAAGGCGCAACTGAGAAGATGTTGGATGCGGCGGTGGCCGTTAGAAGAATCGCAATTTCAGTAGCCGAGTGACATCTCGGAGGACTACGACAAAGCGTCACGTTCTTGTGATTGGGACCTCTGGCCAGATTGAAAGATGGAGTCCAGAGAAGTTGTGGTAATCGGTTCGGGCCCCGCGGCTCTTCGCGCGGCGATAGCCTGTTCGGATGCGGGGGTTGTCCCCCTTGTCATAGATGAACTCGGAATCGGATCCGGATCCGGCGCACCTCCTGTAGCCGGACTTGCTGCTTCAATTGACGAATTGAACGCAAAATCCCACGCGGAGGACACACTCGCTGCAGGTGGAGAATTTTGCAACGAATCCATCGTATCCAGGACTTGCAATGAGGGCGTTCCAACGCTCGCGGAGTTGGAAAGATGGGGACTGGCTCTCAGGCGAAGGGAGGGCGGGCTACCTCACGCGGCTCCTGCTCCCGGACACCAAGTCCCACGCCTAACAGGCTGTGGCGACTCAACAGTCAGGGAGGTTACTAGAATTCTAGAGGAGCAGGTTATCAAGCGAGGGATCCAGAGGAATGCAGACTATTTGCCCCTCTCTATTGTGTCTGATAACAATCAAGTCAGAGGAATAGTGACTCTGAATATCTCTACAGGGGAAATCGAACCATTTCAGACTAAGGCGGTTATTCTCGCATCCGAAGGCCACCAAGGACTCTGGTCAAACCCGAATGAGGGTTCGGGAACCGGGGCGGCTCTGGCATTATCAGCCGGAATCGAGCTGAGGGGGATGGGAAGCACCCCCAGGCACCCACTAACGCTCAGGGACTGCGGTATCCATATCCCAATGGACGTACTTGGTTCGGGGGGTAGGATAAGGAGAGAAAATGGAGATGACATCGGTCCAGAGGAGGCCCTCGAGGGAGAGCCATGCGTTCTTGATTTGAGAGGAATGGACCCAGACGCGGAGGCCTGGTTCTCCCAAACATCATTGCGAATCAGAGACAGGCTCGGACTAGACCCCACAAGAGACGTGATGCCGTTGTCTCCTGGTGTAGCGTACACCACAGGCGGTGCCCCTTGTGATCACGAGGGCAGGGTAATCTTCGATCAACAAAACACAGGAGATCCGGTAAGCCTCTGGCACACCGGTCTATATGCTGCCGGAAGGAGTGCCAATACTGGAATGCACGGCGACTCTCCTCTACCCGGCAATATCCTGCTGGATGACTTAGTCTCCGGAAAGGCAGCGGGTGTCCACGCTGCTACCTGGGCTCCAACTAACCACTTCGGGGGTTCGACTCAATTAGAACAAGCAGTGCAGGAAGCATCAGACAGAATCACCTTAATCAGGGAAGGGACAGGGATGACAGTCGGCAACTTCGCTTCCAAACTATCTTCTGCAATCTCGACAGGATCGTCCTCGAAGGATGCAGCACTAGCCGAAATCCACAACATCAAGGATTCTGGCATTCGACTCACAGATACTTCGAAAGTCATGAACACTGAGATGGTTGAGGCCCTCAGATTACACGGATTAGCCTCTGTAGCCGAGGCGATAATTACCTCTGGGTGATTCTAGATGGGCGATGACCAAAGCATATTCTCAATGATTATCGAAGGAGAGATCCCTTGTCACAAGGTGTATGAGGACGATTTGGTTTTCGCCTTTCTAGACATCAACCCATTCAGCCCGGGGCACACTCTAGTAGTTCCAAAGGAATCGACTAGAACACTTGACAAGCTGAGCGATGAATCGGCAGAGGCGTTGGGGCGTGTTCTCCCTAGGATTTCAAGAGCGATATTGAGAGTAACTGGGGCCGAAGAATTCAACGTCATTCAGAACAACGGCCCAAACGCATTCCAGAGCGTTTTCCATGTACATTTCCACATCATTCCCAAGATGAAGGACGGCAGAGGACTAACATTCCCACCCTCAATGTCTTTACCAATAGATCATGATGAAGCAGAAAAGTTGGCCTCGTCAATCAGAGAATTGTTGGATTAGATTATTCTCAATAATCAAGACCTAATGCCAACTCCGAATCCTGTGCCGGATATGGATGGGGCTCCCAATATCGAACCAGAATTGTCCAGTGGGGCAATGAAACTGAGAAGAAAGAAACTCGACCGTCTTCCTTGGGACCACACTGGCAGACACCCGGGGAATCCTTTCTTTTGGAAGATCATCGTCTTGATGATGGGCATCGGGCTAAGGTACATTTTCAGAAGGAGACACTACGACGAACTTCCAGATTTCGAAGGTGGAAGAGTTCTGTCAGCTATCCACCTAAATGGTCTGGTCGATCCCACGACAATGGTCCATTCCCAGGATCGCAGAGTCATCTCAATGGGCAGACACGACTTGATGACAATGCCCCTAATAGGCTGGTTCTCAAGGAGAATGGGCTCTCAGCCGGTGATTAGGAGATCAGAGATAGAAAACGGGGTCTCGGATGAAGAATATGCGAAAAAAATCAACGACAGGACACTGTTGACAATGACAAATTGTATCGCTTCAGGACACAATGCCCTAGTGATGCCAGAGGGGAAGTCCCATCAGGACTCAAGGCTGCACAGATTCAAGACGGGCCCAATGAGGTTCGCGTTAAACGCAGCCTCTATCGCGCAACACAGAGGACTTCCATCCCCAGCGCTTCAGCCCATAGGTCTCCACTTCAGATGTCACTATTGGTTCAGGACAGATGCTTTCGTTGAGTTCCGGGACCCCATCCCAGTAGATGCTCCAGAAGTTCCTGGCGCGGCAGAGAGATTGTCATCGGGAATATGGGAGGAACCCCCATCTGAACAAGTAAACTCCCTGCGTGATAGGTTATTCTCAGCGCTTTCAGTGGTCACTCCAGACGCCCCAGATTGGGAAACCTACCGCGCTTGGCACCTGATAGGGCATATCCGAGCAAATCTGGCCAACAAACCCCTCGGCTCGTTCAAGGACGAAGTACTCGCAGCAAGGGATGTCCGGGACTCGCTTTCAGATAGAGAACCCCAGGAGTGTTTGCTGACTCCTTCTATAGAAGGTGCAAAGATTCTTCACGACCACGATCTGGATGGACGCTCGGTAGAAGGACTGAATCTGAAGACAAGCAGGATGTGGATAAGCGGCTTAGCAGGCATTTTCTTGATGGCACTCGCGGCTCCAGTCACGATCCCGTCTACTGGAATCCAGGCATTCTTCGCATGGTACCTGGGAGACAGGACAGACGAAGGAATAGACGCCAGGACCACATATCACTTCCTAGCTGGGATGTTCTCGCCGATCCTATTCTGGACCCCCATAGCAATTGTGACGTCCACGATCCTCATCACGCCATCCTTGGTTTCACTACCAATTAATCTTGGATTAGCTGTGGCCATAGTCTTCCTCATTCACATCTCAAACATAGTCTTCCTGTTTGGATATGACTGCTGGACCGATTTCTCTAACTCCACTAAGAGTGCACGCCTAGCGTCCTCTGAACAAGGAAAGAGGCTCCTTGAACTGATTGATGACGTGAGCACCAACCTCAACTTGCTCTAAATAGGACCGCTTCCTGCAACATTCGTGAACCATAGCGAGGCGGCCGACTCAATCAGGTCTTGGTTGGAAGGGGAGAGGCTAGAAGCCAGAGAGGTCAAAGATCCCCAAGCGATAATCCATCTCCACGTACGATACCCCCCGACAAAGCAGGGGCACCTCTTCAACATTGTAATTCCAAAGAATAGGAATCTTGTATTGATCTATTCAATCACAAGAGTAGACGAAGGACAGCAGGAATCAATGCGAGAAATGGCCAAAGAGGTATCAGAGGACTGGGAGGAGTGGCTTCATGAAACCAGAATCAGAATGACGTCCTCAGATCTTGATTGGGTCCTCCATGTTGGCAAAAGCAAAGACGGAGTGGCGGGCCCTCTTCAGGCATTCAACCTTTCAAGACCCGTTTGGCTAGACGGACTTACACAGAATGAGTTTATGCAAAGCATGAGAAAAGTTTGGCTGACAAAACTCTCATTGATCCACCAAATCAAGTACGGTTTTGGAAATGGCAAGGGGAAGCCAGGTCCCGTTGACGATTGGGAAGGAAAGAAGACTGGCCGATCATCGAGACGACCTCAAACGAGACAATCCGAGATTGATACAGACGAGACCGGCGGCTTTGGCAAGGACTTCGACCCCCTCGAGTGGGCATAGTCCCGAGGGAGCCAGGAACTTGCAAAAAGTGACCATAAGGGGTTTAGGTTAAGTATCCGAGTAATCCGAATAATCACGATGCAGTACGACCGTTCCTTCAACAAGGAAGGAATTTCGAGCAAGAGGAGTGGCTCGGCCATTGTCATGTTGATGCTACTCAGCATCCTAGCCTCGTTCTCATCTCCAGCCAGTGCCAGCGACATTGTAGTCACAGATCCAATAGAAGTCGTTCAGAGCAGTGTGCACAACGACAGAATGATGGCAATGGATGCGGACTCTCAAGGAAACGTGCACGTTGTCTGGAGCCGTAACACAAATCACCTGTATTACAAGATGCTAGATCCAAGGGGGGAAACCCTGATCTCAGAGACCCAAATCTCCGATCCGGGAGCCCATCGAGCGTGGCACCCCGATGTCACTGTTGACAGTGATGACATGGTTCACGTTGTTTGGACCGACAGGGCCGGGCAGTACAAGATCATGTACACGCTCATCGACCCATCACTAGATGATCAGAGTGGGGACGCATCTCTAGACTCAACCCTGTCCGTAGTGCCAAACGACTTCGAAGTCGCAAACAACCCACAGAATCGAGATTGGCCAGCCATTGACGTAGACTCAGAAAACAACCCCCACATCGTATGGGAGGATTCGTTCGAGCCCCTTGAGCTATACTATCAGCAGTCACAGATTTACTACAAGATGCTCTCAGTAGACCAAGTCGCTAGAGTAGTAATTGTTGAGATTGACAACACGCTCCTTACCCCCATTCTTGGTCAGAAGGGACACCCAGACATCGCAGTCGACATCAACGACTTCGTACAGATAGTCTGGGACGACACAAGAGGCGGCCAAGTAGAGATGGTCGTTCCAATCGACACCTCAGGTTCGATGAACGCAGAATGGGCAGACATGTGCGCAGTATTCTACGGCGGGAACTTCGCCAGTGGAGGGTATTTCGTGGGATTGAAGCCAATGCTGGTCAGCGCCAATATGAGCGTATATGAGACACTCTATGCGCTAAGTGGCAATTGGCCGGCAGCAGCAACCAGCGGAAACTGTGCCGATGCCTACCAGACTGGGGGCTCTGGAAGCCAAGGACCCAGAAACACCCCACTTGGGCCAGGAGACTCCTCGGGTGGAATCAGGGAGCTAACCGAGGTCGTTTACAACAATCAGGCTACCAACCTCCCAGCTGATGGGGGGTACTACAGCGAGTTTTGGGGCCCAGCATCGACTTGGGCATGCCTCTCATATAGGGACATTCAGGGCAGACAAGGACTAGCAGCAAACCCCCCAACCACACTAGACCACCGATGGAACGACAACGCCACCAGGGTAGTCATACCGATTTCCGACGAGGGCCCCTATGGTGGCACCCCGATGGACAACGACGACACATCGAGCATCAACCAAGCACACGATGCATGTGTTTTGGCCCAGACTAAGCCATACCCTCTCTGGGCTGGTTCTGACACGGCAGTAGGTAGCTACATGCTGGATATGGCGCAGTGCCCCGTAGGATCCGGCCTCAATACCAGAACATGCAACGGAGCAACAACCCGTACCACTACTGCCGAGGGACAAATGTACCAGTTCCCAACTACCGCTGGGTCTTCTTCCGAACTAGAGATCATGGTTGAGGCCATGGTTTACCTAGCCACGAACAACTCACGTGAAATTTACATGACGGTTCTGGACCCTCACGCCCTATTGGAGAATCCATGGCCGGGCTGGAGCCGAGGGGATTCCGGGACCGAAGCAAATCAGAATGGATATTACGTCGAGGACCTAGGTCCCTCGGAAGATGAACAGGGATACGGGCATCTAATAGTCGTGAATGACACTCAGATTACCAATAATCCAGCATACAGTCTGCATCCTTCGATTTCTATCGATAACTCCGGCAACACTCACCTAGCTTGGCAGGATGGCAGGCTCTATCCCGGTTGCGATGGCCGCACAGGAGGAATAGACATTGAAGGGGCCTACGAGATTTACTACACCAGGCTTCGATTGAGGGGGGCCGCAGAGTGGGACGGGGTTCCAGAAGGCCTTCCTGCCTACGGAATAAAACAGATTGCATCAAGCGCAATTTCTACTCCAGAACAATGCGAGGGGGCCTCCGAAGAATACCCATTTGCGCCCAGCTCGGTAGCTCCTCAAATTCTGACGGATTCTTTCGACAATGTCCACCTTTCTTGGATTGATTATAGTTTTACAGAATGGCAGGAGACAATAATGTACGCCAGGCTCAACAATACTAACGAAAAGTATCCACAAGGATTCCCGATAAATTCAGCAGCATCGGCAATCCTTGATCCATGGGAGGTCCAAGAGGTCAGCAATTGGACATCCGACAAACTCGGCCCAGCAATGTGTCAGCCAGAATGCAACACAGCCGACGGACATCACTTATTCCCAGATTTCAATCTTGACAGGGGAATGCCCCCGGCGTTTGCAAACGATCTAGGTAGTGGTGCGCACATAGGATGGTCCGACAAGAGATGTGACTGGGAGGGTTCCAATGCAAACAAGTGGACTCTCTGTTATGTTCACGTGCTCACTGGTCTAGTTGACCTCTCGCTCGCTTGTGATGAGAAAATCCAAACAAATGCAAACATAGAGGGATACCCATACGAATGCCCTACTGATGCTGAGACATTCTATCACACAATCCAACCCGGTGAACTTACAACCTTCAACATCACAATCGCGAACCCGACTCCCGGACCAGCCGAGTTGGTTAGAGACACATTCACAGTCACCATGGAGGGGGTCCCCAACAATTGGACAGCCACCCTTTTCTACATGACCAATAATACGCCAATTTTCGACTCGACTCCTGTTTTCCTAGATGGCGGAGCTATCGACCCACTATACCTCAGAGTCAGAACGCCCACGATTTACCAAGCGAAAGACGACGAATTGGCCCAAATAAGCATAATCGCGACATCCGCAAAGGATCCAGCAATCCGTAACAAACTCACCCTTCTGACTTTGATGGATGTAGTGCATGGCATCGAACTCGATACTAGCCACTTCCAGGTAGATGTCGAGCAAGGCAAGTCAGCGGTATTCTCTATTTCAATCAAGAACACCGGAAACGTGTATGACACATTCGCATTCTACGATCCAGCTACGTTGGAGGGCCAGAATGAGTGGTCATTGCCATTTGGATGGGGCATAGACTTCCCACTCTTCCTCTCCCTTGATCCCGGACAGTCTGTAACGAGAAATCTGAAGGTCAGCGTCCCCGAGTCTCAGGACCCAGGAACATTCGCTATCTATCTGAAGGGGTGGTCTACTGGCGAACCGGTCCTTTCTATCGACAGAGGGACCTTCGACGTTCTAGAACTTTGGATAAATGTCTCAATCAGGACGACCGGGAACATCGTCTTCGACATCGGTGATACGAAGTTGTACGTTCTCCCCGGAGAGTGTGCTAGTTTCCCAATTCAAGTGAACAAATACTTCACTCCGGGTCACATCGTCTTCACAACCCCCGGGGCTCCGATGGACAGACCTGCAGATGCTGACATCAACTCTTGGAGATTCGATCATTGGACTGTGGACCTAGACTTCTCTGAGTGGTCAGGAAGCCCATCCTCGGCCGATCAGGACATTTACTGGGCCCAAGTAGGAACCACCTACACTGTGAGTGCAGAGATGTGCTCCCCATTCAATGCCACCGCCGGAATAGGCGAATCAGTAACCGTGCGAGCACATCTGGACGGCACCCCAAAGGTCCGCGACTCAGTTCTGATTCTGACGAACGTGGTCCAGAGGTACGAACTCGAGTCAACGGTCCCAGAAACCATCGTCGACCTGTATCCTGGACAATCCTATCAGATGAATACAACGGTTTCCAACCTAGGGAATGGACAGGACAGGTACGATATCACCATCGAATCAATTGTAGATAGCCAGGGAGGGGCCCATGTCTGGGATATGGACATCCCTAGGATCCTGTTCGAGGAATTGAACAGGGACGAAGCCCAGACAGTGCCAATTTACATCAATGTCCCTGTACAGACCCTAGCAGGCGAGTACACAATCACCTTCAATGTACTGAGCGAGGAGCCATTCCCCTGCACAGAGGATCCGTGTGAGGGAACCAAGGTTCAGGATCAGATAGTAATTAGAGCCACAATCATAGAATTCCATGACATGCGAATCTCACTAGATCCAACGGTTGAGAGCAAGATCAAGACGACAGCGCCAAGCAGAATCGTAAGATACACGCTCAACGTATCCAATTTCGGGAACGTCGAGGACCAACCAACAATTCACAATCACACCTACGATGATGTAACCAATGTATGGTCCGTGAGACCGGGTCTCGGATCACTCAGCACATGGGAGATTGATTACGCCCTGCTCGAGGGATTCGGTACGGAATTCCCCTTAGAGAAGCCATGCGTGGAGTTAACTGTAGAAGAAGAGAACCAAATCACCCAACAGTTGTCACAAGGAGCAGGTCCAGATTACTGCTATGACACTGCTGCTAACACACTTACCCTCCCAATGATGCAACCATACACTACCTTGCAGTTGGTGGTCATCGTGACAGTCGCTCCAGACGCGTCTCTAACCGATAGGAACCTGGGAATCAAGGTGCTCTCTATGCACGGATCATCCGATCAGGGAGGGGATTTCGATGAGACCGAAGTCTGGACCGACTCATGCACTCTGGATAGCAATTCAGACGGCTTCCCGGACAATCTCCCTCCTGATTGCGACACCAACGAACAGATCCTAGAGATGCGACTTAGAGCCCCGGATTTGGTCCTTGAGAGCGTCATAGCTCCAGTCAAAGAGGCCGCAATTGGGGAAATGCTCTCCATCAACGTCTTCATCACAAACAGAGGGAATGCCCATGCTACCGACGTGAACATAATCCTGTGCAAGGACCAGTCGGAGTCGGACATCAAGAGGAACGGATGCAAAGAAGAAAACATCGTCTACAGGCAGATTGTCAACGCCATCATGCCCATCGGCCAGTCCGATACCGATCAGTCAGACCCAATCACCCTGCTATACATGGTAGAGCCAGGGAACCACGATATCGTTGTGGTGGTGGATCCAGACAACAACATCGTAGAGACAGATGAGAATAACAACATCGAGAGGATTGGGAACATGAAATCCCCCCTAGGCTCACTCGATGTCGGAAGGGAGCTGGTCGTTAGGTATGCAGTACCAGCCATAATCGTCGGAGCAACCTTCTCCCTCTTTGGAGTCGCAGGTTACGTGATTTGGGGTAGGAGAGTCGAAGCTCTGGCTAGGTTCTCTGAACTGAGCAGCCTTCTTCCCGGCTCCGACGACGATGACATGGTCTTCTGATCTACTTGGCCATCCACCAAGGCAGCGGCATCGAGTCCCTTCCAGCGACGAAGGATCCCGAACTAGTCGCGAAGTCCCTCATCAGTCGCTCTCTCAGAGTATCCATCATTTCCTCAGCATGCATCGACTGAATCCGCATTCCCTGCGAGAACGCATCTAGATCCAAGGGCCTCCGAGGGTGCCTCATCATCGCGTGTGCGAGCTGCCTCTCTTCGTATGACTCGAAACTCTCATCGACACTGGGGGATACTTTGTGCATAACCTGCTGATGGAGCGCAATAATCGAGTCTCTCTGCCTGTCAACGCTCTCCAAGGCTGCATCCAATTCTGACAGAATACCCATTGCGTCGACCATCGGGAGAGTCTTACTAGTTCCAATCCTCCCAACAACATTCTCTAGATCGCTAGGCAGGCTTCCGGATAACCGCATGCCCCTGGGCATCTTTCGATGCTCTGCCCTAAACAGGTCCGGACCCAAGTCTAAGCGAATTGAGAATGACTGATTAACTCTGTATACCTTCTTTGGAGGTCCCCCCTTGTCCGACTTCTTAATTTCAGAATCCACGAATCCAGCCTCCTCTAGGACTTTGAGATGTTTGACTACCGCCTGTTGGCTTACATCGAGCAATTCAGAGAGTTGAAGAGGGTAGTGGGGCTCTTTGACCAGGTGTCTTAGAATGGACCTCCTAGTAGAATTCTCTAGGATGCTGAGGGACTCATCGAACCCTACCATCACTTACCAACTCAAGGTTGGGTAGTCAACGCCCTCTAAAAACC
>Ga0208407_1000917_pt1 | contig 13751 bp, 17 predicted proteins | sample ETNtaG_9_FD_185775 | JGI IMG/M metagenome (GOLD analysis project Ga0208407, IMG submission 185775) | Marine microbial and viral communities from oxygen minimum zone, Eastern Pacific Ocean - ETNP201406SV69 (SPAdes) (version 2) | ecosystem: Environmental > Aquatic > Marine > Oceanic ...
TGAAAAAGATCATTATGAGCCTTTAAAAATTGATAATTATAGAGATAAAATTAAAACCGTAATTGAAAATACAGACTTAACGAATTTAAAAAGATTATCTGTAGTTGGCGGGGAACCTTTTTTAAGCCCAACGTTTGAATGGTTTTTAAAACGAATACCACAAAAATTGCAAATTAAAATCACGACAAATGGTTCGGTTTTTCCTTCGAAAAATATTTTACACCTTTTAAATAGACATGATGTTTTTTTAGATATAAGTATTGATAGTATAGGAAAGTTAGCAGAAGTGATGCGTTATGGTGCTCCTTGGAAATTGATAGATAAAAATATAAAAAAATTTTTAAATACAGACTTTTTTGTTAAATTTTGTTGTTTGATTAGTATTATGAATATTAATAAATTGGATGAAGTAGTAAAATATGCAAGAAAAAATAATGTTCCTGTGACTCCATATTATTTAAATTGGCCATATCATTTACGATCTAATATTATTCCTTTTGATATGAGAAAAGAATGGAAAATAAATTTACCAAAAAAAGTTAAAAATCTTAAATTTATGGGAGTTGAAAAAGAGTATGATGATGTTAAAGAATTTAATTCTATTATTTTGAATAAAGAACAATCTGAAAATAAATTATTAGAATTTGTTCGATCCACTCATTTATTAGATAGAGTACAAAAAAATAATTTTTCAAAAGTTAATTCAGAGATATGGAATCTTGCACATACCTGTAAAAGAGTAAAGGAGTATTATGATATTTGATGAGTTTACAAAACTTAAAGAGTGTATTGTTGGAACATCTTATAAGTCTTGTGATATCGAAGGTTTAGATAGAGTAGTAGATGAAACAAATGAAGATTTAGAAAAACTGCAATTTATTTTAGAAGACTTTGATGTTAAAGTGCATAGACCAGAACAACCAGATTTTTCATTAGATATTCATCATCCAATAATGCCACGAGATATTTTTGGATTTTATGGTGACAAAATGATCCAAACTTATGGAGCAGTACATTCAAGACAAAATGAATTGGATTATTATAAAGAAATTGAAAAAAGTCATATGTGGGATCATAGTTATGAACTATTAAAAATGTGGAAACCAGATATTACTAAAACAGAACAATATGAATATGTTGAAGATTTTTCTAATAAAGTAAAATTACAAGAAAAATATGAACTTTATAAAGATATGGTTTTATGGGAAACTGCTAATTTTGCTAAATGCGGAGATACGATAATTCATACTCAATCAGCCGATAAGGATTCTCATAGTGGTAAGGGTACTGAAAGGGGATTAGAATGGATGAAATCGATTTTAGATGATTATAAGTTCGTTGAAATACCATATGGTGGACATATAGATGGAAAATTAGCATTATTAAGACCAGGATTATTAATGACAAGAAGAGAATTATTTGTACCCGAAGAATTAAAAAATTGGGATAAAATAATAGTTGAAAATAATGCTAAATTTCCAAAAGAATATTTATCAACAAAGAAACAACATTTTTATACAGATTATGTTATGAAATATTTAAATGAGTGGGTTGGATATTCTGCAGAAACGTGGTTTGATGTAAATTGTCTTTCCATAGATGAAAATACGATTATTACTACAGGAAATGATGTTAGAAATATTAAGAAACTTGAAAAATATGGCATAGATGTTGTGAATTGGAATCATAGACATAGATATTTTTGGGATGGAGGAACTCATTGCTGTACTCAAGATACTGTTAGGATTGGAAAAAAAGAAAATTATTTGGATTAAATATGGAAAATTTGATAGACACCTATAATGATTACAAAGGAGGTAGAAGATATTTTGGAGAATCTAAAGACGGTAAAGAACATGGTTTGGGGTTTTATGAACTAGATTTATGGAAACAAAAATTTGTTGGTGAATTTGTAGATGGTAAAGCACACGGATCGGGTATAAAGATTCAAGGACCAGGTAGAGATTGGGCAAGAACATTTGTTGGTACATATGATCAAAATGAGCATTCTGGAATAGGTATGTATAAATGGGAGAGTGGTGCAAGATATGCTGGTGAATATAGAAATGGTGTAGCTAAAGGCATGGGTGTGTTTTTAACTTGGGATGGATTAAAATATTTTGGTAAAATGGGTAGTGATGATGAAGGTGTCAGAGTAGAGGGATTTGGAGCAAAGGGCCATGATTATTGGATAACTGGAGAAGGACAGTGGTATAATTCTGAAAACGAATTAATAGATATTGTAAAAGAGGGCTATGATATACATGGATTTAAAAGAGTGGACAATAAAGATTATTGGCCAAATGGTCAATATTATGAAGGAGATTTTGATGAAAATGGTTTTTATTCTGGATTTGGTAAAACACATTATTCAAAAACAAGATATTATGAAGGAGAATTTTTAAATAATTGTCACCATGGTATGGGATTAGATTATTATGATGAAAAAAATTGGATAAAAGGAGAATTCAGAGATCATGAAGTTTGCGGTTATGCAGAAGCAAATTTTGAGCATGGTCATTATGTGGGAGGATTTAGACATAATAAATTTCATGGTAATGGTAAATTAACATATAAAGGTAATGTGTATGAAGGAGAATTTGAAAATGTTACTTTGACATCACTTATTGATATTAAAAATCACAATTCGGGAAGAGGTACAAAATTTACACCTCGTTAAATTATGAAAACAATTATTGATACTTATAGTGATATTCGTGGAGGTAGAAGATATTTTGGAGAAAGTGAAAATTCATTGGAAGATGGTGTTGGATTTTATTCTCTCGATTTATGGAAACAAAAATTTGTCGGAGAATTTAAAAATGGTAAAGCAAATGGATTGGGTTTAAAAATACAGGGTCCAGAAAAAGATTGGGAACGAAAAATTGTATGTGATTTTGTAGATAATGCACATGAAGGAATAGGTATGTATGTTTGGCCATCAGGTGCAAAATATTTTGGTCATTTTAAAAATGATATTACTAAAGGACTGGGTATGTTTATAACTTGGGAAGGATTGAAATATATTGGTAATATGAGTCTTGATGACGAGTCAGTAGGAGTAAAAAATATAGGCATAAAGGGAGATGATTTTTGGATTAGGGGTGATGGAATTTGGTATGATCAACATGAAAATATAATTGATATTGAAAAACTGGGTTATGATAAGCATGGTTATAAACGAGAAGGTTCTATAGAGTATTGGCCAGATGGAACTTTTTATGAGGGACAGTTTGATAATAATGATATGTATTCGGGTTTTGGTAGATTGACATTTAGTAAAACAAGATATTATGAAGGAGAATTTCGAAATGGACACTTTAATGGAAAAGGTATTTTTTATCATGGAAATGAATATATCAGAGGACAATTTAAAGATAGTGAAGCATGTGGTTCTGGAGAAGGATTATTTGATCATGGATCTTATGAAGGAGAATTTAAAGTAAATAAATTTCATGGTAGGGGAAAGTTAACATACAAAGGAAGTGTATATGATGGAGAATTTTATAATATTGATATAAATTCAGGAGGAGGAAGGGATACAGGATTCAAAGAATGTTAGATTTAAAAACTAATTATTGTTATGATCGAATACTTAAATTTGATTTAAAAACACTTTATTCAAAAATTAATTTAGGAAAACTTCCTGATAAAAATTTTATATATGATTGTTTATCAAATTATTTAAATATATCAACTGATAATATTGAAATTGGATCAGGCACTATTGATATACTTGAAAGATTATTAAGTTTATTCAAAAATAAAACAGTTACAAGTATTGGTCCATATTGGACTGGTATAAAATGGTCTTGTTTTAAAAATGATTTAAAATTTGACGAACATGATGGTGATATTGCATATATTTCATACCCCAATTCAAGAGATGGATTATTAAGAGAAATAAAATTTGATAATTATGAATTTGTTATAATTGATGAAGCATATGGTGATTATTGTAATGAAAGTTATTTAAAACAAGAATTGAAAAATGTTATTGTGACTAAAACATTTTCAAAATCATTGTCTATGCCAGGTATTCGATTTGCATATTGTGTTGGAGAATCATCAATAATTCAAAAAATAAAGAAGGTTTCTCATAAATATTCCATCAATAGTGCAGTTCAATCAATATTACCAGATGCATTTGATTTAATACATCCTCATGTTACACGAATGCTTGAAACTAAAAAAGTTTTAGAAAAAGAATATGACTGCCTTCCTTCATATGCAAATTTTGTAAAACCTTTGATCAAACCTAATTATAATGTTGATGTTCAAAAAATAGAAAATTTTTATAGATTTACTTTGGTAGATAAGGATACTTTAAATGATCTTTTCATTAACTCATAAATATGTTTTTATTAGAAATCCTGCATGTGCTAATAGATCAATTTCAAAAGCGTTAGATCCCTTTTCTATTGAATACGAAAAGAAGGGGTTTGGATTTAAACATTGTACTTATATGAAACAGAAATCGTCTGACATTTTTAATGTGTCTGAGATTTTTGGTGATGATTTTTTCGTTTTTACTGGTGTTAGAAATCCATGGGAAAGGGCTTATAATTTATTTGAAGGACAACGAATAATGAATGTCGTGGAAAGAGAATTCACGAATCTTTTAGATAGAAGTGTAACAGATTGGAATGCAAAAAATAAAACAATCAATGATAATTTAAAGAATTTAACAGATGATGCATTATTAATGTTGAATCAAAAAGATTATAGAGTTGGTGTTGATTTTGTTTATCGATTTGAAAATCTAGAAGAAGACTTTAAATATATTTGTGATAAATTAAAGTTACCTAAATTACGACTTCCATCAAAAGAAGAAAGTTATCCTGAGGTTGACTTTGAAGACGATACATATAGACAACATTTTAATGAGAAATCAAAAAAAATTATTGAAGAAATTAATAAGGACGATATAATAGAATTTGGATATGAATTCTGATTTAACATATATTGAAATAAATTCTACTGAATTATGTGACAGAACTTGTTTTTTTTGTCCTAGGGGATCAGAATATCCAAATCTTAATTTAAATTTGTCTTTAAATGATGCTGAAATAATTAAAAAGAGATTAATAGAATTTGAATTTGATGGTTGGTTGAGTCTTTGTGGACAAGGGGAACCCACATTAAATAAAAATTTTAATAATTTTTTAAATATTTTAGCAGATAATAAAAAATATAAATTAAGATTAACAACTAATGGCCATAAATTTGAAAAACATGATATAGAAGTATTAAATAAATTAGATCGTTTGGTTGTATCAGTTTATGAAAGTGAAAATTATTTGTTTTTTGAAAAAATGACAAACAAGTTATCAATACCCAAAATTGAATTACGAAAACAATATTTAAATGAAGAAAAATTTAATAATTGTGGAGGATTTTTTAATACGGAAAGTGCAAATCGTCCATGTCATTTGCCATCTCATAGAATGTATATTGATTGGAATTTAGATATTAGATTATGTTGTCATGATTGGAAAGAAAAGACGGTTATGGGAAATATAAAAGATAATACAATTTATGAAGTTTGGAATAATAAAAAATTTAAAAAATATAGAAAACATTTAATGATTGGGGAAAGAGATAAATTAACTCCTTGTAAAAATTGTAATGTTTATGGTATAGGAGATATTTATGCACAGTCCATTTAAAATTTTTATAGGTTATGATAAAGATAAAAAAGAGTGTTATCATGTTTGTCGTTTTTCATTGTTGCAAAGAACCGCTGATGTTGAAATTATACAAATAGGAAATTCAATTTTATCTGAAGATATTTGGTATCGTAAGAAAAATAATTTAGAAACTACAGAGTTTTCTATTTGTAGATTTTTAACACCTTTTTTATCTGAATATAAAGGAATATCAATTTTTATGGATGATGATTTTTTGTGGAGATGTGATATAAAAGAGTTATTAGAATATTATGATCCTTCTAAAGCGGTTATGGTATGTCAACATGATTATGTTCCAAAATATACAACTAAATGGATGAATAATAAACAGACAGTTTATGAGAAAAAGAATTGGAGCAGTTTGATGATGTTCAACAATGAACATCCAGATTGTAAGCAATTAAGTGTGAAAAATGTAAATGAACAAACAGGTCTTTGGTTACATCAGTTTAAATGGACAGATAATATCGGTTCAATACCCCTTTCTTATAACTTTTTAGTTGGAGAATATGAAAAACATACGAATATAAATGCTTTTCATTTTACTTATGGGTGTCCTATATTTGATGATAGTAAAGATCAAGATTTTGTAGAAGAATGGTTAGATGATTACAGTAATTACAAAAGTAATTTATCCGAATAAGGAATTTTTAGATAAAGACGATTTTAAATCTTTTATGGTGCAACATTTTGTACCTGAATCTGATAGTCTTAGAAAATATAATTTTAAATTAATGGATAAGTATGGTCATTGTTTTTTTAATTTGATATTCGAAAAACCTAATATTGGAATTTTATATCATCGTTATCATACACAAAAAGAATATGAAGGCAGTATTGAATTAAGAAAACAACAAAAAAAATTATTAAATGATCATGGAATAGAGTATGAATATAAATTAAAAGAATCTCTTTCTATAATGAATGAAAAAGACTATGAAGATTTGCATAAAAAAAATCTTCAACCAACTAATATAAAAATAGAGGTCGATTTATTTTTACTAGAAATTGAGCAATATAAAAATGATTTTAAACAATGGGGTGATAAGTTTCACGAATTTGGAAGATTCGGATTACCATTAGTCAATACGAATGGTATGCTTGATAATAAATTAGAACCTTCTTGTTGGCCCTTAGATAGATGGAATTTTGTCAATTTAGGATACAAAGATACGCCTGAAGATTTTACGAAATTTTACACTGGTCCTTTTAATATGAATACTATGGTGAACGAAACAGATTTTATAACGAGAACAGAAGTTATGGATCTATCTTCATTAAAAGTTTTAGAGTCTATTGAAAAATATATGATACGATCTTGTATTTTAAAATTTAATACTTTAGGACATTTTAAGCCGCATATAGATACGTGGAATGATAAGTCTCCTTGGCTAAGACTATGGGGTACTACTCATCCCGAATCGGTTAAATTACGATATAAATCTGATGATGGGGAGAAATTAGTTTGGAACGATATTAAAAAAGAATATGAAAGTTATATTCCCGAGAAGAATATAGAAGCAGGTAGATTATATTTGCATGATAGTTCAATATGGCATGATGCAATGTCATTTGAAGATAATACATATCAATTTTTTATTGCTTTGGATATAGATGCAAGACATAGCAAAGAGATTAACTGATCATAGACGAAAATATAAACCTATTATTGATAAAGCACAAACATTTATTAATAATGGGTTACCGATTGATGATCAAATACTAAGTGATTATGAAGACTCTCAAATGAAGGTTGCTGTAATTTATGCAGACTTGATTTCTTATAATAAATCGAAATCAAATGATAGATTGAAGAAGGATTTGTATGATCTGTTTATGACGTTAGAACCAAAGTTTGGTTGTGGTGAAAATCCTGATAGAGAAAGATATATTGCTGAACAATTATCAAATGCAATTGAAAGATACTATAAATGATAGGTTGTGTATGTTCTGGTGGTGCTGATAGCAGTATTCTACTATATCAATTGACTAGAACAATAAAAAATATTAAAGTTTTTACTTTTACACTAGAAAATAATCGTCCTTACAACATGATTAAGACTAAGGATATTATTGATTTTTGTAAAAAAGAAAACAAGTGTATTATTGAACAGACAAATGTGAAGGTACCTGCAGATAAAACAATTAAGGAGTTTATTATTGAAAATTCTTTATTGTTTGAATCTATAGAAATATTGTTTTCTGGTCATACTGAGAATCCACCGTTAGATGAAGTTGGTGGTTCTACTGAAACTAATCGAAATCCAGGAGTATATAAAGATATTTTAGAAACATTGGGTAACCTTCAAGCTATACATCCATTTTATAATATCAACAAGAAAGATATAGTGAATAAATATAAACATTTTGGTGTTTATGAAACTTTGTGGCCCTTAACATGGAGTTGTGAAGGATCACAAGAAATAACTAATAATTTCACAAAACCTTGTAATGAATGTTGGTGGTGTAAAGAAAGAGCATGGAGTGAAACCTGATATAAACAATACTCTTTGTAATTTTCCTTTTGCTCAAATAGCATTGAAAGAATGGGATGCAACTTCTGGAATTGTTACTGCTTCCCCTTGTTGTAATAGTATTAGACCTTCTAATAATTTTGACCCTCTAAATTTAAGAAACAAACTTCACAATAAAAATATTGATGAAATTTTTTATTCAAAAGAAATGAATGAATTGAGAGATAGTATGTTGAATGGTGAAAAACATTCTGCGTGTGATGTATGTTGGTCTAGGGAAGACAATGAAAATCCAGATAGTTTTCGATTAAGAAGTGATATGAATTTTGATGTGGATTTTAATAATCCTAAAATACAAAAAGTTGACATAACATTCGGTGAAGATTGTAATTTAAGATGTAGAATGTGTACTCCTAAATTGAGCAACAAATTAAGAACAGATTATAAATTTTTTCATGAAAATAATTTAGATGTGTCTGGTGTTGATTTTTTTGATTTTAAAGATGAAGATTTTTTAAAAAAGGATAGCGAAAAGAAAATATATTATTGGAAAACAAATGAACAATGGAATAGTATTTTAGAGAAATTGAATGAATTAAAATCGGTGATGGCATCAGGGGGTGAACCTCTATTATCTAAACAATTTTTAGAAATATTAGATAAATCACCTTCTAGTGTGCATATAGATTTTCATTCAAATTGTACATTGTTTTCAAAAAACATAATTGAAAAATTGTCCAGATTTGATAAGATAACATTAAGAGCAAGTATAGATAGTGTTTATGAAAATTATGAATATATTAGATATCCGATGAAATGGAAAATCTTAGAAAAAAATATTACAAGAGTTAAAGAATTAAAAAATGTAAAAATAGATATAAATTGTGTATTATCTGTTTTAAACTGTTTTGATTTATATAAATTGTTTAATTATTTTGATGATAATGATATAAGTATTTTTGTAGACCTTAGTACCAGAAGATAAGTTTATAAGTGTAAAATTTCTTTCAAAAGAATTAAAAGAAAAATTAATTTATGAATATTCATCTTATAATTCAGATCGTATTAATTTAAATGATGCTATAAATTTTTTAAAAAAATATATTGATTTGGAAAGCAATGATGTTAATAATAAAAATATGTTGAGAGAAATATTGCTATTTGATAAATCTAGAAATCAAAATTATAAAAATTATCTTTCAAAAAACCTAACAACTTTTTTGAATTATGACTAATATACAATATAATAAATTTAAAAATTCAAGAATAGGGTTTTCGGAAGAAAATTTTGGACTATCTCAAATAGAAATTGTATTTTCTGATTTATGTAATAGAATATGTGATTTTTGTCCTAGAAGCGTGGATTATCCTAATCTTAATGATAATATGTCTGTGAACGATGCTGAATTAATCAAAGAACGATTAATAGAATTTAATTATAACGGTGCAATAGCAGTAAGTGGAAAAGGCGAACCGTTATTGAATAAGAATGCGGTTGATTGTATTTCTAGATTAAAACAATGGAAACCTTTTTTAATCACAAATGGCGATCCCTTGTTGAAAGATGATACTTTAGTAGAACGTATGTTTGATGCTGGTTTAGATTATTTGATCATAAGTGAATACGATTCAGAAGAAAAGATAAATATGTGGTATGAGAGATATAATGGTTATCGAATATTTGTCAGAAACTTGATCGGTGATTTTAATCATGAAGAATTAAATATTAGTAATAGGGGTGGTGCTTTATACGATATTGATAATTCTTTAAATCAAAAATGCTTTTTGCCTTTTTATAAATGTGTTATAGATTTTGATGCTAAGGTTCAATTTTGTAATAATGATTGGACGTACAAATATGAAATAGGTGATTTAAATAAAACTTCTATGAAGAATATTTGGTTAAGTAAAGAGATGATGAAGTTTAGAAAAATATTAGCAAATGGTAAACGAGAAAAAATTAAAATGTGTAGAAATTGTGATGTTATGGGTAATCTAATAGGACAAAAAAGTTTTAATTATTTTAAGGAGAATTATGAATTATACTGTTAAAGATGATTTTTTTCCCGAAGATTTATATAAATCTACTTTAAGTATTATGCAAGATAAGGGGTTTTTAAATTCAGAAGAAGATTATTTAAACTTTGTAGGTAAACGATGTTCACTTCAAAATAGGTATTATATTACTAAAAACTCTCCTGAAAAAGAACAAGAGATAGCAAAGTTCTTTAATGAAAAATATTCAGTTCCAAATACATATCTAAAAATAGAGTTTGCGAATGATAGACCTGGATTTTTTTTGAATAAGCATTCAGATCATCCTGAAAAAAAATTGGTTATTATAGTTTATGTTGAGGGGCCTGAAGATACGGGTACAATTTTTCAAATAAAAGATGATATTAAAAAATTAGATTTTATACCCAATAGGGGAGTGATTTTTAAACCAGATGATACTTCAACTTATGAGCCTAAGGACAATTTTCATTGGGTTGACCGAATAGATGGTACACGAAGAACAATAGTGGTTAATTGGGTTGATAAAGATTCTTGGAGAGAAACAGAAAATTGTTATGCTTGACTTTATTGCTATAGATAAAAATACTAAAAAAATATTCTATGATTTTTTAGAAGAATCAAAAATATTTTTTGATTTAGAAAATAAAGAAAAATTAAAATATAAATATACAGGACTAACTCGTTTAGATGGAGGTGCTGGTTTAGGATATGTAAATAAGGATATTGAAAAGGGCTCTTTCAAAGAAAGTTTTGCATTTAATTTAAGAAATGATAAAGTACCGTTTCAGGAAAATTATAAGAACGTATTAAAAATTATTCAAGAAATAGGATTTAAATACATTAAGAATATAAATCATGATTTTTTAAAAATGCATGATGAACAGCCATTAGTGAGGATTCATAAATATTATAAGTTGAAGAAAGAAGATTATTATTATACTAATGATGATATAACTGAAGATCATATTTTAGATAAATTAAGATTTTTTCCTCATAGAGATTATGGTACAATTACTTTGATTTATCAGTTTAATGATGTTAAAGGATTACAGTTTAAAACTTGGAATAGTAAAAAATGGACTGATTTGTCTTTTGATTCAAATAAAATAATTGTCATGGCAGGAGTGCTACTAGAAGATTTTGGATATGAACCTACATATCATCGTTTAATGAATAATGATATTTTAAAAGAACGATATTCAATGTCTGCACATTTTGATCTTAAACAAAAATATTTGGGTGAGTTGACTATTAAAGAAAGATTAGGCATTAAATAAAAGGAGTAATTATGTCAAAAGAACAATTTATAACTAATACAGGTCTTTGGTTGGATAAAATGAGACTGTTAGAAGATCGAAGGGGATTTAGCGACAACACATCTCCTCTTGAGATAGAAGGTATAAATAATAATGAGCCGATTCAGATTGCAGATTTATCCCATGCGGATTATGAAAAAGATTATGTTGCTCCTGGTTGGACCTCATGGGTTGAAAGTGTAGTTAAAAGTGCTACTTTTTCTACAAATGTTTCTGGTACATACGAATCAGAAACATTAGATTTATCAGAAACTTTAAATTCAGTGGAGAATAATTATGGCGCTTGATAAAGCGAGTTTAGAAACAGGTATTTTTGATTTGTTTAATAGTTTAAATGATTCAGATGAAACTATTCTAGAAAGAGATCAACGTATTGCTCAAACTCTTACAGACTTAATAGAAGCATACATCAAATCAGGAACAATATCGACAACAATAACGGGTAGTGTTGATGGTACAGATGTTACAGCAACAGGAACTGGAAATCTCAGTTGATGAAAAAAGTTTTATTTTAGAATTTTTAAAAAAAAACAAAAAAAAATTTAATTTAAAAACTAAAAAAGACAGCAATAAAACAACATTAAATTTTTCCTTAAAAAATACTGTTATTAATGATTTAGTAAATAAACTATCTTTAAAATATTTTGGATTAAACAATTTAGATTTTAGTTTTAGATTACATAAATATGTTGAAAATTTAATTGTTCCAGAACATATTGATAAAACATTATTTACTTTAGTATATCAATTAAGTGATATTCCTGGATTTCAATATCATTATAACAATAAATGGAATGATTTTCATTATCATGATAATAAAATGTTACTATGTTTTGATGAAAAATCTACAAAATATGGTTATGTTCCGACACCTCACAGGTTTTATAATGATAAAAAAGAATTAAGATATTCTTTAACAATACACGTTGACAAAAATATTTGATGATAGATAAAGATCCCGATAATATGCCATCCAATACATTTTGTGCATTACCTTGGATGCACATATCTACAAGACCGAACGGACATATGCGTGTATGCTGTACTGCAAATGCATCTACTGTTCAAGATAAAGATTCTACAAATAAAACAGTTTCAGAAGCAGGTGTTCTTAGGAGAGATGATGGAAAGCCAGCTAATTTAGCAACAACAAGTTTATTAGATGCGTGGAATAATGAATATATGAAGTCCGTGCGAAAGATGATGCTTAGAGGTGAACGTCCTGCATCTTGTTTAAAGTGTTTTAAGGAGGAAGATGCAGGACATCGATCAAAAAGACAATGGGAAACAGCAAAATGGGTTAACGAAATTGGACTTGATGAAATTATTGGTGAAACCACGGAGGAAGGAATCGTTCCTCCTAAGGTACGGTATATTGATCTTCGGCTTGGTAGTAAGTGTCAGCTTGCATGTGTTATGTGTAGTCCTCATGATTCTTCTAAATGGATAAAAGAATATAAAGAAATATTTCCTACACTAAAAAATGAAAGATTACGATTTTCTCAAGTTTGGGAAAAGGATACTGGAAAATTAGCTTGGTCTGGTGGTTCTTATGCATGGCATAAATCAAATCCTACGTTTTGGGAAGAATTTTATACTCAAGTTCCAACTCTTAAACAATTATATTGGGCGGGCGGTGAAGCATTAATTATGCAAGAGCATTATGATGTTCTTGAAAAAATTATTGAGATGGGTTATTCAAAAAATATTGAACTTAGATATAATTCAAATGGACTTGAATGGAATTCTAATTTATTTGATCTTTGGAAAGAATTTAGAAGTGTGATTTTTCATTTTAGTGTTGATTCATATGGAGACAAAAATCATTTTATTAGATATCCTTCTCATTGGAAAAGAATTGTAAAACAGATGCATGTATTAGATGATTATCCTCATGATAATCTTAGATTAACTACAGCAACCACTATTACTGCTCTTAATATTTTTTATCTTCCTGAATTTATAAGTTGGAAATTAGAAGAAAATTGGAAACTACTTAATAAATTTCCTGCTGGTGCAGGTATGATTGATTTACATCTTGCATATTGGCCCCCCCAATTAAACTGTAAAGTATTACCTAAATGGTTTAAGCGAGATGTGACTGATAAATTCGAAGAATTTTATCCATGGCTTGAGAAGAATTGGAAAAAATGTAATGGAGTTGAGGTCGAAAATATCGACTTCAAAGAGTGGAAAAAATTACCATATGGCATAAAAAGACTTGAGGGACTTATATCCTTTATGAATTCTGAAGA
>Ga0208407_1000920_pt1 | contig 13738 bp, 9 predicted proteins | sample ETNtaG_9_FD_185775 | JGI IMG/M metagenome (GOLD analysis project Ga0208407, IMG submission 185775) | Marine microbial and viral communities from oxygen minimum zone, Eastern Pacific Ocean - ETNP201406SV69 (SPAdes) (version 2) | ecosystem: Environmental > Aquatic > Marine > Oceanic ...
TAACATTGATTTTTTCTTTTTCGAATTCAAGAGAAAGTCCTGTCAACTCATCAACATACTCCCCTTCCTCGTTAAGGCTTTGCTTCATTGGAACAGGGTGATAGCTAATTACAGTATTTATATTGTTATTAAGAACATGTTCTAATACAGAATTTTCTAAATCATGGGCAATAAGAATTTCAGATATTTCATTATCTTCAGAACCAATTAACAAGCCAACTTTATCATCATCAAAAGCTAATTCAAAAGGTGTTGATGCATTAATTACTTTTATTAATTCAGAAATCTTCACTTAATTAATAGTACTAACTAAATTTATAAAGATTTAGCAGTTTTTCTATTATGATAATTTGCCCAAAAAACCAACAATGTTGGAAGTATCAATATTGAGGCAACCAAAGCAAAGCCTAAAGCTACAACAACAACTTGTCCCATTTGTTGAAATGGTTTTAAGGTTGATGTCATTAAAATACCGAAACCAGCCATAGTTGTAAATGCAGATCCAAATAATGAACCACCTGTAGTTTTCAATGTAATTGTTGCCGCTTCAACAGGGTTGTTGTTTTCAAGCAAGGCCTCCCTGAATCTGTTAGTTACATGAATTACAAAAGGTACACCAATTCCAATTGCTAAACCAGAAAGAGTCGAAGTTACTGGGTTTAAAGGAATATCTAAATAATACATTCCTAAATAAGTTCCCATCACAATAGCTACTACTGGAAGAATAGTTATAACACCTAAAAATGGTCTCCTCATGTCTAAAAAGTAATAGATAATCAAGAATGACATTGAAGCTAAAATTGCGAATATTAAAGACTGAAACTGTGACTGTGAAATTAAGTCACTTACACTTTGTGTAACTATTGCATCGTTTGTAGCGGCTACATCTATTCCTAAATCAGTCATAGGTTTGAAAGCATCATATATATCATCTCTTAATTGAGCAGCAGCAAGGGAGCCTGCAGAAGTTGATATCCTTACTTGTGCAGCAGTTACTTTACTATTTTCATCAAAGTAAATTGAAGCAAGAAATGTTTCAGTGTCCTTTCCAACTAGATATTCGTATAAACCTTGGACATCTCCACCTGTTTTAACTATTAATGCATCCAAACCTTGACCGCCAGACATAATATCAACTCCGTAGCTAGATAATGTACCTATTAATTCCATATCAGGTGGGCCAGCAGGAGCTCCCGGAGGACCAGATTGAGGAACTAGAAGCTGTCCTAAGGAACCAACCACTGATTCTTGTGCTACATTGCCTGCATAAACTATAATATTTTCTTTATCAGATAAATTATTTATTGACTGGATTAGTGCATTATGAACTTCAACTGTAGCTAAATCATCACCTTCAATTAATACGCTCGTTGTTTCGCCAAATCCACCACCAAATTCTTCACTTAGTAAATCTAAGGTTTTTACAACCGGATTATCTTCAGGAAGGAAGTCAGTAAATTCAAATATTGTCTCAAGGTTTGTAAAGCTAATATATCCATAACTAGAAACACTGACCAATAACGCTAGAGCAATGAGTTTTAATTTTTTTGGAATGATTCCACTAGCTTCTGAAATTTTATTTAAAACACTATCACCAGAAGATGTAAATGCTTCTGAATCAATCTTTTCTTTCTTTTCAGCTCTTCTGTCTAATAATGTTCTTATTGCTGGAACAAAAGTCATGACAAGAAAGAAAGCAAAGAATATTCCTACTGATACAAGAATTCCAAAATCTTTAAGTTCAGGTAAAGGAGATACAATATTAGTTAGAAAGCCAACTATGGTAGCTAATGTTGCCAAAGTTAAAGCAATACCTACAGACTTTAATGTTGAAGAAGTTGATCCATTAATTGTATTGCCGGAACCTATTTCTTCTCTATATCTTGAATTAAAATGAATCGCATAATCAACACCTAAGCCAATAAGAATAATAGGAGCAATCTGTGAAACTTGGTTTGGAGCCCCAATTATATCTAAGTAGCCAGGGCCAAGAATTGTACCAGCACCTTGCATCCATCCAATTGATAGTAAAATTGCACCTAAACTTAGAAATAGATCACTTGATGTTCTTCTTCTAGAATTTAAAAGAAAACCAAATGTAAATATTGATAAAGGAATGATTCGACCTAAAAGTGGGTCATCTAATTGCATCCATGAAAGAAAAGCTAACTCAATGTCGCTTAATAAAGGCAGGACAACGCCTGTTATTCCAACAATCATTAGGACAAGTGCGAGTAATCTTCTTAACAAATTAACTGGTCTCCTAGAGAATGAACTCGACTTCATGAAAAAGATATAGCTTAAAACAACAAGAATAATTGCGAAAGCCTGAGCAAATAATCCACCAATTTCTTGTTGAAAATCTTCTCCTTCGTCACCAAATAATAAACCAAAAGAAAACCCAGAAACTTTTACATTACCAACTGCAATCTGACTTAATGATTTATTTAAAGCAACTTCCATTTTTGGTTGTTCAATAAATGCTCCATCGAATCCATATTCTTCAACAAATTTTGCAGTATCTACAGTTACTATTGCTAAACCTGCTGAGGCTGAAGTTTTGTCTTCATCATATGATTCAGACAATAAAGCACTTGCGAATGCTTTGAATTCTGGTGGCATTTGGCTATTAGCTTGATTATATAAATTCTTAAATTGAACATCATCCATAGCTTTTATTGCATTCATATTCAGCATTGGATTAAAAGACATTGCAATATCTACAGGTGCAAAAAATCCTTGCACTGAAGATTGTCCAGGTTGAGACACTAAATATGGTTGTAAATCACTTTCTGAAATAGTTTTTTGGACTTCCACCCAAGCTAAATATCCATCAACTGTTAGAACGTCTTCTCCACTAATGATAATTTGAAAAACAGATTGGGAGCCTGATGTTTGAAAATATTCACCTAGTTTACCTTGAGCTTTTATTTCAGGTGTATCTAGCTCTCCCCCAAAGCTTGTATTTAATTCCTCTGATTGGCCAGCCATGTATCCAAAGAACCCAGTAAGTAAAAGAACTATCAAAATAGTAACTAAAGGCCTTTTTGTGGCTGCTGATGAAAAAAAGTTAGTAAGTATTTTCATTTACTTCTCCATTATTGAAACATATAAATAATAGTTACAAAATAAAATTACCTATAACTATGAAATGAAAACTTTACAATATTGTGCACTCATAATGTAAAATATAATGAGTGAAACGTTTATTATATTTTATTATTATCTTATCTATTGTTCTCTTACCAAATATCGCATTTGCTCAAGATGAAGCTGAGTTAATCAAAAAATCAAACAGAATTGATAATTATCAAATTCTAAGTATTTCACAACCAGGAAGTCTTTTTTATAGCGTAACTAATGGAATTATTAAAAGTGCTATAAACTTAAATTCTAATTTAACATTTATTGGTAGAGCTAATATCGGTCTTGAGAAAATTGTTGATTCAAACAATATAGAAAAATTAACAACTAGAGAAGATTACTTACACAGCATATCAATTAAAACTATCCACAACGATGTATCTGATCTTTTTTATTCTAAAAAAGTATCAAAAAGTTTAATCAATAATGAAATAATCATTTCTGAACTTACAGCTAATTTATATTCATTGGAAAAAGGTGATGTAATGTTTCTTGTAGGTTTAAACCAGGAAAAAGTAGAAGTAGTAGTTGGAGAAATAATTCCAGATTCTGAAGTTGGCTGGTTTGAAGCAGTAGTAAATAAAGAGATGGGATATAAATTAGGAATAAATAGAAATATACAAGCAATTATTTGGGGAGATAGGATTACTGAAAACCATTTAATTGAAATATACAAAAACATTGAATATAAGAAAATTAAAGTATCGGGAAGAGACTCAACACCAAATAAAAACTGGGTCTTACCAACCGCACTCGTTAAAGAAATGTTCGGTGATTTTCAAATTAAAGAAAGAGGTGGGACCTGGATAACAATAGATCAAACTTGGAAAGATGAAAATATTGAAACTAAAAGAGTCCCTATCCTTGGAAGAATCACTTGTCACAGGTTAATGTGGGAACCTTTATTGGGAGCGTTAAATCAAATAATAGATGAAGGCCTTGAAGGCGGTCTCTCAAAGGAACAATTTAAAAGTTCAGGAGGTTGTTACGCACCAAGAAGAATATCTCGTTTTGACGCAGGTGGTTCAATTTCTAGACATGCTTGGGGCATTGCAATAGACATAAATACTAAGACAGGTTATAAACCAAGGATTGTTGAAATATTCAATGATTGGGGTTATGCATGGGGCGGAACTTGGACCTCTCCAGATCCTATGCATTTTGAACTAAGAAGTTTATCAGCTAGCATTTCTCAAGCTAATAAATAATCAGGATAGAATTAGATTAAATCCTTTCAGAATTAGTTACGTATCCTGTTCCTGTGGCATCAAATATTGGGACATCAATTTCTTCAAAATTTATTTGAGAGAATTCAGTATGAGCTGTATGAAATAATATCAAATCATAATTATTAAAATTCTTTATATCTTCTTCTTTTTTTATAGGAGCATTTAGTTTGAGTGAGTCAACAAAAGGATCATAATATGAGACATTCACTCCTTTGGAATGCAAATTTTCAATAATATTAATAGAAGGTGACTCTCTAGTGTCGCTTATGTCTTTTTTATAAGCTACACCCAAGATAAGTATATTTGAATTGTTCATTGGTTTTTCTAGTGAATTCATCATTTCAATAATCCTACTTACAATATATGAAGGCATTGTATTATTTATCTCTTGCGCTAATTCAACAAACCGTACAGGTTTACCAATTTCTCTTGTTTTAAATGATAAATAATTAGGATCTATTGGAATACAATGGCCACCTACACCTGGCCCTGGTCTAAATGATTCAAACCCAAAAGGTTTTGTTTTTGCAGCTTCAACAACTTCCCAAATATCTATGTCCAACATATTACATAATATTGCAAGCTCATTTATGAAAGCAATATTTACATGTCTATAAGTATTTTCTAGCAACTTAACCATCTCTGCTTCTTTAGTTCCACTTACTAGTACAACCTCATCAATTATTCTTTCATAAAAATTTATTATTTTTTCTGCTGACTTTTCATCTATTCCACTAATAACTTTCGGAGTATTTTTAAAGTTCCATATCTCATTACCTGGATCAATTCTTTCAGGAGAGTAACCTACATAAAAGTCTTTGCCAGCTTTAAGATCTGTAATTGACTCTATCTCTGGAATTAAAACTTCTATTGTGGTGCCTGGATAGGTAGTAGATTCCAATATAATTATTTGTTCTTTTGAGATGTTTTCTGCAATTGTTTGAGCTGCTGCTTTAACATAACTTAAATCAGGTTGATAATCTGTAAGAGGAGTCGGAACACTAATAACTACATGCTCACAATCCTTTAATCCCTCTGGCGAATCACTAATACTAAGACCTTTATCAAGAGCCTCTTTAAGATTTTCATTACTGATATCTTCTATCGGTGAGACTCCTTTTAATAAATTATTAACTTTTTCAGAATTGTTATCATAACCTAATACTTTTAAACCCGAATTACATGATTCAACAACAAGTGGTAAGCCTACATAACCGAGACCTATAACTCCTAAATCTTTATCAAATTTACTCATAATTATTTATACAATATATTAAATATTCTTTCTGATGTATTTCCATCCCAATTTTTGATTTTAATTTCTTTAGAAAGTTTACTTGTAAGAGAATTATTTATTTCAGAAATTATATTTTCTGTATTTAACCCAACTACCTTATTTGTACCAAGTTCAACAGTAATAGGCCTTTCTGTATCTTCCCTTAATGTAAGACAATTTATATTCATAAATGTTGTTTCCTCTTGAAGTCCTCCTGAGTCAGTAAGAACAAGTGAAGAACCGTTAACTAAGCTTAAAAATTCTATATAAGACATAGGATCTATTAGAGAAACATTTTGTAATTTAATATTATTTTCTTCAATATATTTTTCTAAACGAGGATGAGCAGGAAGAATTATAGAGAATTTATTAGTAAATTCGCTTAAAGCATTTAAAATGCTATTTAAATTCTCATCAGTTAGGTTTGATGGCCTATGTATTGTTGTCACAAAATAATTATTGTCAATTTTTAATTTATCAACAATATTTGGTGTACCATTTTTTATTTTCTCATAATTCTTTTTTAATGTATCAATCATTATGTTTCCAACGGAGAATATTTTCTTATTATCTATATTTTCATCTATTAGATTTTTAACTGCATCATCAGAAGGTACAAATAAATAATCACTTATTGAATCAACAATAATTCTATTTCTCTCTTCAGGCATTTCCATATTCCTTGACCTAAGTCCTGATTCAACATGAAATAATTCTAATTTTTTATTTTTAGCTGCTACAGAAGCAGCTAAAGTTGAAGTCACATCTCCAAAAACTCCTATTCTTTTAATTTGATTATTAGTAAAAACATCATCAAGAGCTTCTAACATATAACTTAATTGCGCATTCATATTCGCTGTTGGAGTTTCTAATGTTATATCAGGATTTCTAATATTTAAATCATCAAATATATTTGAAGACATTCTTTTATCTTTATGTTGACCAGTATGTATAAAAAGGATATTCAAGTTTTTTTCTTCAAAATATTGAAGAAGGGGTGCTGCTTTTACAAAATTTGGCCTTGTTCCAACAACAAGTGCAACATCATATTTTTCTTTCACTACATAATGATTTTAGTAATCAAATAGTTCTTATTGAACAACTATCATTGAAATGGTGAATAAAAAAATAGTACTCAATGTTTGTGGTGTTAAGTCGTTAGGAGGATTAAAACTTTTCCTTGAGTCTTTTGACTTCTTAGCGGAATCTGGCAGTAAACTAATTGTTCTATATTCGGAATTACCATTTTATAAGGATCTTCAAAATCAATTCATAGATAGTGAATTAGTAAAATTTTACTATATAAATAAAAAAAGATACCTACACCCCTATCTCAACATTTTCTTAAATAAAAATATAAAAAGTATAATTAATTCTTCAGATGCGATAATTCATTATGGTAATTTTGGTTTTAAAACAAAAATAAAATCATTTATTTTAATACAAAATGTACTTCCTTTAGTTAAGAATGATGTACGCAATCTATTACTTAGATATTTTATTATTAGAAGTAGTAAAGATTCTGATCATATATTAGTTCAATTGAATCATTTAAAAAACTATCTACCAATTCAAGATAGAAACAAAATAATAGAAATTGGTGAGATTGTTGAAAAGTCTGTGCCTTTATCAAACAAAAACGGGAGAATAGTTTGTTTTGCTAGTGAAATACCGAATAAAAATTTTGAATTCATTCTTAAGGTGTTGAATAATATATCAAATAACAATTTGATAACAATTATCAATCCTAAAAATAATATTGAAGAATTCAATTGTGTTAAAACTTCCAACAATGAAGAAACCATGAAACTCCTATCAGAAAATGAAATATATTTTCATGCTAGTGATTTTGAAACAGTTGGTCTTCCTTTATACGAAGCACAGGAATTAGGCTTAAAGGTAGTTGCACCCTCTAGTCCTTATACTCAATACTTTGATAAAGATTCAACTTTTCTTTATGAAAGCAACAATGTAAATGATGCAATAGATAAAATTCATACAGCTACGAAAAGTAGTGCTCAGAATATAAAAGCATTAAATTACTCTGAGAATTGGGCAAAAGTTTTAAGAAAGATTTAATAATTTAATAATTGATGTTGAGGTATATTGTTCAATAAATAAATTCTTGTTAAAGGTTGAAACACTTTTAAAATAGTCAGTTAATTCTATAAAAAACTTATCTAAATTAGTTTTGCTTGTGATTATAAATAAATTATCGAAATCATTAGCAATTTTTATAACTGGATCATTTTCAATTTCTGCAAAATGTACTACAGGTTTCCCAGTAGAAATATACTCAATAACTTTACTTGGTAATTGAGTGGGATTCAGATTTCCAATAGACAATAAACAATGCATAGATTCAGCCATTATATTTAATGCCTTATTTCTAGGAACAATTGAATGAACGATTGATTCTGACTCTTGGTTGTCAAAAATAATTTCACTTTTAGAATCATTATTTAAATACCAGTGAAACTCAATATTTTTTTTATTTTCAAGGGTTTCTAAAAAATTTATAGGTGACCTTACACCCTTAGTGAATATTCCAAAATATCCAAATTTAATTGGTAATGAATTGTAATTATAATTTAAAGATTTTTGATATATATCTTTATCAAATTTGCTAATTGGATTCGCTACAATAACTTTGCCATCAGGTAATTTGAAGTATTCTTTATGTGTGTACAGTGCGTCATTATGAGTAAACATTATTTTGTCAGCTAGAGAGTATAATTTATTTTCAAAATATTTATTTAATGCTCCATATAATAAATAATTATTTTCAGGTGCATCTTTCTTTAATGTAAAAGGGTCGCCAATATCCATCATCCATTTTTTATTATTTTTTTTATTAATAAGATATCCTGCTATGTGAGATGAAAATGGAAGGCTAACTGTAATCAATAAATCGTAATCTAATTTTAATTTTTTTCTATTTCTGTAAATAGAAATCAACCAAAACATAGAATAATCTGGCCAAGCAAATGTTTTTACTATGAATCTATAAATTTTCTTTAATGAATTATAGAAAATTCTCTTAAAGAGATTAGTATTTGTGAGATTATTTGATTTTTCTCTAAAGTTCCTAACAATATTACTAGTATTTTTATTTCCTACGTAAATAATATTTACATCTTTATCTTCTTGAACTTGTTTGGTTCCTGTTATAACAGTTACTTGATGACCTAAAGATATTAGTTCTTCAACTATTAATTTCCACCTAGTAGTTCTTGGACTTACATGAGGAGTGAACTGATGAGAAACTATTAATATTTTATTATTTTTGTTCATTTTTTTCTTTTAGTGTAATTAGGCCAATAGAAATAGCGAATGATAAGCTAAGTTCTTCAGCTTGAAATAAATACATGAGAAGAATTACAAAAATATTACAAAACAAATATAGGTTCAAATCTGTAAATCTATTTAGTAATTTTTTTAAAATATTTAAAATAATACTGAAAAACCATAAAAGACCTATCAATCCTGAAGAAAGATATATATTTGCATATAAATTATTAAAAGAAACAATTTGTCCAGGATTTCTAAATGTTATTTTTCCATTTTTTTCTAATTTTGATATCTCAATAAATTTCTCGGAATATTTAATATTAGAAGCGCCTAACCCATCACCAAATATTTTTATATTTTCAGATGATATATATTCCCTTAAAAATGAAATATTCTCAAATGCACCTACTCCACCTGATGTAATTAAAGTTAAGCGATTATAAATACTTTTAGTTATATTTTCAGAATTTTTTGCTTCATCTAATTCATCTTCATATATAGAACAGTTACATTTATCAGGTGATTCAGGTGGACACATTGAAGGATCAAGTGCTGGAAATTTATAGGAAATACTATTCCCTAAAACACTAAAAATGATAATCATTACAATCGGAATTAATAAATGAAAGTTAATTGATTTATTTTTTATCATTGAAATAATTAAAGCAAGCAAGAATGCAAGAATGAGACTGATTATACCTGTCAAACTTCTTGTTAAAACAATTGACAATATTGGAATTATTGAAACGAAATACCAATAACGATTTCTCTTAGCCAAATGAAATATTAAAGGAATTATTGGCGCTGACCATACCGCAAGAAAGCTTGGCTCTCTGAAAGTACCATAATTTCTTAATATTGAACATGCTCTTCTAATTGGCTGAGTCCACCCTCCTGAACCAGATCTTGACCTTGTAAAATCTGGTAACTCTAAGAAATAAGAAAAATATGAGTAAAGAGATAATAAAGAAACAACTATTCCAACATAAACTAAATATTCTATAATTTTTTCTTTATTTACATATTCACTAATAAAGTGAATGGCCCAAATAGTAGCAATAAATCCTAAAAGTTTTAAAAGTCGTAAAGAAATATATTGAGAAAAAGTTGTTGTGGCATATTCAGGTAATATAGCTTCAAAAGAAAGAGCCCTTATTACTGTTATGCTAAAAATATAAAATAACCAGACCCTCAATGATGGAAGTTCGTCAAATTCGTAATCGTATCCAAAGAAATAATTAAATATATATAATCCAATTATTAAAGCAATACCAATCCATGTAATTGGTATAGAGTAAAATGAAAAAGCATCCATTGCTTCTAGAAATATACTAATAATAAAAATAGCGACAATTGGATTTATATTTTTTAACTTCAACTTATTCTTTTATACCCTTCTGAAAATTGAGATTTAACTCCATTATTTTCCTCTCCCCAGGAAGAATATTCTTTTAAATCTACATCTTTTGAGTAATCTTCTATAGACACAATGCCATTTTCAATTTTAATTTTTCTATAAATTGTTTTTCCATTAAACTTTGCGAAGCCTAAAAATTTATTTTTATCATAAGTTAATACTTCACCATCACTCATGTAATTTAATCGAAAACAATCAAACTCATCTTCATTCGGAAATTTTAAATCTACTTTTGGACCCCAATGATAATCAAGAGATCTAAATTTGTTTCTTATCTTAATATTATCTGTATAAGTTCCTGTTCCGGGGTCTCTTGCGAACCATTTATTATCCGTAAAACATTCAATAGCTAGCTGATCATAATGAGAGTGACCTCCAATACCATTCTGCCCTATAGGGCCGCATCGTATACTAAAATATTCATCTTCATTTCTCCAAATATATAAACCAAAGTCTTTAAAACTATATGTTTCATAGTCTTTAGAAAATACATTTATAGGTTTGTGTGTAGATTTCATAAATTCGCTAAAGGTCGGTATTTGACGTTTAATTTCAATTTTAAATTTTTGTTTTATTTCACTGTCCTCTAAAGAATCTTCATATAGAATTTCAATTAAATTGATTAGCCATTCCATATTTAAAGGTTTGTCTTCATCAAAAGCAAAATAAAATAATCTTCCGGAATCATTATCTCCTATTTGAGATAACTCACCTTTATTCATTAACATTGACAAAATTAGCTTATTTGATTTTATTATCTCTTCTATCCGTTCCAAAAGAATTGAATCTTTGTCAATTTCTTCAATAGCAAGCTTACATAAAATCATAGCTTCAGTAACAAAAGCGGAATAATGGGTTGAACCTTCAAAATTAGTTCCGTCTTTATGAAATTGTTTCTCCAATTCAGCCTCTAATTCATCATGATAGAATTTAAACTCTTCTTCATCCCCATCAAATGAAAACGTTGCAATAGTAAGCAATAAAGAAGTGAGTTCAATAAGATAATGATTCCCTACTACATGACCTTTATCTTCTAAATTATTACTTATATATTCGTAGTGCTGACTTATGAAAGTACTAATTAAATCTTCATTATTACCTAATATCTCGATACCTGGAGAGCTATCTTCAATAGCTAGAAAATGGAGAATTAAATTGATATTTCTTATAGCCACATCCATTGGACTATTCCAGTAAATCAATGGAAATTTATTTACATCTATATACCCTGCATTAGCTTTTTGTAAATATTGAAGCCTTGAAGCCTCATAAGGTACTTTTACATCAGCAACGTTAAAATAAGCAGGTTTTAGTTTCTTATTTGCAAAATCAAAATTTGAAAATATGTCTTTAGATAATTCATACTCATCAGATACTTTACCAAATATCTTTAAAGTGTCATTCGAGCTAAATTCTTCCTTAGAGTTTGATCTGCAATGATTGTTGATAAATTTTTGATAATTTGTTTTTCTTCGTTCGAATAATTTAAATTCAGATGGAATGGTTATCTGTGCACCAAAAAGATAAGTTAAATTATATTTAATTTTACGCAAGAATCGTGAAACTTGAATCAGAATACTAAGTTGATTCATAGGATCTCCTGAAACTATATGTTGTAAGGGCAGCGATTAAAAATTGTGAAATAATAATAGAAAGAACAGCTGGGTTGTATCCAATTTTATGCAGAGAGAAATATACTATATATGAAAGTAATGAACCTAATAATACAGTTTTTGTTAATGTTAATTCAAAATTTAAAGCTCTTGAAAATATTATATTAATTCTTGACCAAATCATTAGAGGTAAACAAAAAAGTATAGCTGAAGTATTTTTTGCAACATCTTCAAATTCAGTTCCAAGTAAATTTATAAAAATACTACCTGCAATATCTCTTGTAAAGAAAAAACCTATTGGGATAATAAAAGAAAATAAAAATACTTTTCTTAACCGTTTACGTATAATCACAATCTCATTTCTATCATTTACTCTTGAAAGTTCAGGAAATAATATATCTAGACTTGCTCCAATTAGCTGGAAAATACCTTCAAGTATTCTCCTTGACCATGCTAAAACTCCAAGTAAAGGTCCCCCATAAAATAAGCCTAATAAAACAATATCTAGCTCAGATATAAGTGCTGCTGAAAAAGTTGTTGTTACCATTTTTCTTCCTGATTTTGATAATTTTTTTCTTACCTCATTGCTATCTGAACTGTCATCTATTGTTTCTTTTTTTGGTATTGATAGGTGGGCAATGTAAAAGAAGATACAAAATAAAAATACTTGGTAAAGAATTACATATAATATTGGAAAACCATTAAATACTATTAACCAGGCCCCTACTCCATATATAACTGTCCTTACTAATATTTGTTTTGAACTAATTACAAAGTTTCCATTTGCTTGATAATAAGCTAATGCAATGTGAATCATTTCATTAAAAATATATCCAATTAAAAATAAAGAAGTCCATAGATAACTTCTTCCAAGTAGCAAAGTTAAAGGGAAAAGAATTACTAACGAAAATATTAGATTACGAAGTACTAAATAATATGAATTAGAAAATACTGAATTAGAATAATCTACTTTCTGAGCTCTTACTTTTGTTGTAACTAAAGCAAGAGATATAACAGAAGCTGTTCCTATTAATACAGATAAACTTTTTGATGATGCATATTCACCATATACTGAAGCTCCATATTCTCTACTTATTATTGTGATTAAAAAAAAGTTTACTACTAAGAGAGTAACCTGCATTAATGAAATATATACTGTATTTTCTTTCCAATTTCTTATCAATTAGCAACCCTTGTTAAATGCCAACGAGATAAATTAACTAAATACCATTTCTTTTGGAAGTCATTTCCATTAAGAATTTTGGTTAATTCTTTCTCACTAAATAAATTTACTAGGGAATTGAATTCTTTTATAGATTCATAAAAATAGTTTTCATCTTTTCTAATCCATTCTCCTATTGGCGCCCTAAAACCTTGTTTTTTTCTGTCAACTATTTGATTAGGAATATGTTTTCTTGCAACCTTTTTTAAAAATGGTTTTGTTGTCTTAGTGTTCATAAGTACCCCTTGAGGGATTGTTAAGACATATTCAACAAGTTTATGATCTAAGAATGGAACCCTTGCTTCAACAGCGGACTGCATCACTAATTTATCCATCCTCATTAAAAGTAACTCTGGAAGGCGAATATTCAAATCAATTAAAGTCATCCATTTTGATAAGTTTGCACTTTTCTTTGTAAAGTATTCATCCCACTTATTGTCAACATAATTAATAAGTTGAAATTCATTTGAGAGTCCTCCATCAACAAGTCTATTTATTTCAGATAAATTAAAACCTATAGCTCCTCCTGAAAATGAAGTTCTATTA
>Ga0208407_1000921_pt1 | contig 13728 bp, 8 predicted proteins | sample ETNtaG_9_FD_185775 | JGI IMG/M metagenome (GOLD analysis project Ga0208407, IMG submission 185775) | Marine microbial and viral communities from oxygen minimum zone, Eastern Pacific Ocean - ETNP201406SV69 (SPAdes) (version 2) | ecosystem: Environmental > Aquatic > Marine > Oceanic ...
CAACGCTAACAATATCTTTGCTGTCCAGTTTCTTCAATACGCCCTTTTTAATACCTTTAAATGTATCAAGATTAGTTTTTTGATTTAATAATACATCTTCATACTCTTTCTTGGTATACGCATCAATGGTATATCCAGTTAATTTTGAAGCTAAATTGATATTTACTCCACTTCTACCAACTGCATTTTCTAGACCGCCTTCATCAAATATAGCGACACAATACTTTCTGTCATCATCTATATATAAATCCACCGGTTTAGCTGGCGATAAAGCTCTAGTAATAAACACTTCTGATTTTTCTGTGTAATTAACAATGTCAATTTTTTCATTATTTAACTCTCTTACCACAGATTGGATACGACTTCCTCTCATACCAACACAAGCACCAACCGCATCAATTCGCTTATCAATAGAGTGAACAATAATCTTGCTTCTCTCTCCAGGTTTTCTCGCGATTCCTTTAATCTCAATAATACCATCTTCAATTTCAGGAACTTCCATTTCAAATAGTTTATAAAGAAATAAATCGTCACTTCTAGATATAAGAATATCTGGACCTTTAGGAGTAACTTCTACCGCTTTAACAAGCGCTCTAATTGTATCTCCTCTTCTGAATCTTTCTGAAAAAATCTGTTCATTGCGAGGCATTCTTAGCTCAGTTTGCTCTATATTTACAAAGGTATTTTCTCTATGTACTTGGTGTACAGTACCGATAATAACCTCACCGATTCTTTGTACGTAATCTTCATAGATATATTGTTGTTGTACTTCTCGGGTTCTTTTGTTTAAAAACTGTCTTGCGTTTGCAACCAATCTTCTACCAAACCTCGCAGGATCAATTACCTCTACAAAAGTATCGCCTAACTTTAAGTCTACTAATTCTGGTTCAAGCTCTAGAGCTCTTTCTAGTGTAATATCAAAGTGATCGTCATCGACTTCTTCAACAATTGTTTTTTCTACATAAATTTCAATCTCACCCTTATCTAGATTCACAATCACACTACAATTATCAGATTCACCTTTTTCTTTATCAATAATAAATAAAAAGAGTTGTTCAATAATTGTTCCTAACTCAGAACGTTCAATGTTCTTTTCTCTCGCTAATTCAATAAAAATATCAATTAAATCTCTGTTTATCATGTCAACCTTTCAAATCTTATATTTTTTTTATTATAACAAAAATGGGCCGTGGCCCATTCAAATACTGCGTAAATATATTTATTAAAAACCTTTTAAACAAGAAACTTAGTTTAAAGTTAATGCAACCCCATATACCTCTTCAAATAGTTCTTCATATGTATTATTCTCAGTATCTATTTGATCTAATATTTCTAAGGCTTCTGCTTTTTTACCTTCTATGGTTAAACGCTTTGCTTTTAAAATAGAGATATAAGTTATTTCATTCTCAGATAATGCATTTCTTTGTGCTTTATTAAAAAACTTTAAAGCGCTATCTAAATCAGAATCAAGCTGGCCTAGCATAATATACGCTTCTGTCTTTAATGTAGAATATTTAAGCTTTCCAGCACATTCAGATAACAACACAATTGCTTTATCGTGATTGCCATTGATAAATGCAGTTCTGCCTAAATAAAATTTTGCCTGATTTGCAGAAGAAGTTCCTTTATGATCGTCAACAACAGATTCTAGCTGTAAGACTGCATTATCAAAATCTCCTCGCTCAAAATAAACCATTGCATTGCTTAGTGCAGCATCAGCCACTGAAGATGTTTGAGGTCTAGATACGTCCCATGCAGACCATGTCACAGAAGCAACTAATAAAAAAAGAAAAACAGGATTTAGCACAATCATATCCAGTTTACTATATTCTTTCTTCTCTTTATAGCTAACTGAAATTGGCGTAGTTACTGATTCTTTTATTTTATCTATTAGTGACATATTCTTATTTCCAATAATTAAATAGTTTATATAGTTTTGGTCTAAATTTCGTGGATAATTTAGCGCTAGAAACTTTTTTATCTACATCTTTTCTTAATTTTTTTTGTTCTTCCATATCCAAGGCATTGAAATCTCTACAATCATCTGAACAACATCTATCATATTTTTCTGCACATTGTTTGCATTGAATAAATAAAATATGACATGCGTCATTACTACAGTTTGTATGTTCATCGCATTCTTCCTGGCATTGGTGACACTTTCCAATCACATCATCGGTAATTTTCTCTCCCAATCTATTATCAAATACAAAGTTTTTTCCGATAAAAGAAGATGGAAGATTTTCTTTCTTAATATCATGCGCATATTGAATAATACCACCATCTAATTGGTAAACTTCTTTAAATCCTTTTTTTATAAGATAAGAACTGGCTTTTTCACAACGAATCCCTCCAGTACAGTATAAATGAATCTTTTTATCATGATCATCTGCTAGTAATTCTGCGACTGCTGGTAATAACTCTTGAGAACGATGAACGTCCGGTATAATTGCATTCTCAAACTTCCCTACTTCACTCTCATAATAATTACGGATATCCACTACAACAGAATCTTCGCTTTTGATAGATTTATTAAATTCTTTAGCCGATAAATGTTGGCCGATACGATTCATATCATAACTATCCTTATCGACTCCATAAGCAACAATTTCATTTTTGACTAAGATCTTTAATTTGATAAATGAACTACCTTCTTGGACTGCTTTTTTCAGTTTTACGCCACTTAGTAGAGATTCTGATTCAATATAATCCTCAAATATGCTCCATTTATGCTCAGGAACGCTTATTTGAGCATTAATACCCTCTTTAGCAACATAAACCCTACCCAAGATATTTAGATGCGAAAACTGCTCATATAGATGATCACGAAAATCTTCAGGGTTTTTGACCTCTATATATCGATAAAAAGAACAAGTAATACGCTTAAACGTTTCTTGTTCTAATTGTCGTCTTAATTCAATCTTTGACTTTTTATTGAACATGTGTGAATGTTAATAGAAAAAAGATTGGTTATCAATTTAAAAAATACTCTTAACATCATGAAGTTTATTAACCCCATCTTTGTATAACGCGTATTGAAATCCTTTTTGAATAGATGAATATCCTATGCTTCCGTCTTTACCTAAAGCAATATAGCCAACTTGTAGCTTGGTTTTTCCACCTTCTTGTCTAACAATACGATTTACAGCCTCATTGCAAGCTTCCATGGCGGAGTAACCTTGTCGCATCAATTCTACTACTAAAAAACTACCGCATGTTTTCATAACCAATTCTCCAACACCTGTTGCTCCAGCAGCTCCTACTTCATTGTCAACATACATCCCTGCACCAATAATAGGACTGTCACCTACACGTCCATGTAGTTTGTATGCTAATCCGCTTGTGGTACACGCCCCTGATAAATTTCCATCATTATCTTGTGCTAAAGAAGTTATGGTATCATGATCGTCATTTGGACCCCAAGAATCTTTGATACGATTATTTTTTTGCCATTCCAACCATCCTCTTCTGGATGCTTCGGTTAACAGATTTTCTCTTTTAAATCCTTTACTTAAAGCAAATTTGAGAGCTCCTTTTCCTGCAAGCATAACATGATCTGTTTCTTCCATCACTTTCCTTGCTACAGAGATTGGATGTTTAATATTTTGTAAAAATCCAACAGCTCCTGCATTTCCATCTGAATCCATAATACAGGCATCTAATGTGACATTTCCTTCGCTATCTGGCCTACCGCCTAATCCAACAGATTGATTTTCAGCATCTGCTTCTGTAACACGTACGCCTGCTTCTACCGCATCTAACGCTGATCCATTCTTCTTTAAAACTTCGATAGAGGCTTCATTAGCTGGAATACCATGCAACCATGTTGATATTACAATAGGATTATTAGTATTTACCTTCATCTCTTTATTTCCTGCTAATAGCATAGGACTTGCCAATCCGACTGCTCCAACTTTAATAAAATTACGTCTTTTCATAGTTTAATTTAGGTATAAAAAAAGCCCATCAACTATATAATTGATAGGCTTTTTTATTTTTTATAAATCAGTGATTATTCAGAAGTTGTAGTTAATTCCGGTCTAAATCTCCAAGTTTCACTCCAAATCCATGACCATCCACCTTTAACTTTAGCATCTAAGTCATCATCTTCAGCATACATTTGTGCTAAAACAGTAGCAAACTCTGCTTGTGCAGGAGCTAAAAGCTCTGACATTGTCATATGTGGCGTTGAATATGAATATACAGAAACATTTCCGCCTAAAGTTTTTGTCATAGCAACCCACGGACGAGCACTGTCTGTTTGTTTCGCTATTTCATTAAATCTTGCAAAAACAGCTTCCGTATTTGCAGTTCCACCTTGCTGAACACCATAATAGTATACTGTAATGAAATTAGGCGGTCCTTCTCCATTTACGTCTGCACCATCAACTGTTGGCATATTTCTGCTTAAATCAGGTCTAATCGTCCAAAATTCCATACCTCCAACTTGCTCAATCATACTATTATTCCACTTATCATAAGCTACTGGTGGATGATTACTCATCGCATCATATACACTATCTACCATCTCTAAAGGTGTAGGCCATTGTGCTGCTGCAACTCTAACATATTTTCCAGCATTAGGTCCATTGACAATCGAGAATGTATTGACAGCACCTAAACCTGTATGTGCTTTGTTATGGTGAATCATTGCTTTCTCAAAATCTGCTGCTTTTATACCATCTTTAATACCAAGAACGCTTTGCATGTGGTATGCCTGACCAAAAGCTAAAGAAAAGAAAATAGTCATTAATAATATTTTTTTCATTTTATGAATTCCTTTTTTTTATTTGTTAAAAATAATTTAATCATAATATGATAATTTGTTCTATAAAAAAACAACGCCCGACAGGAAGGTTTCGTCGGGCGCCATTCTCTCTATTTTAAGGTATAATCGAAAGCAACTAAGTAGAAGACAACCTTAAAAATTATAGTTTACTCCAAAGGTAACAGTTCTTGGCATTGTAGGGCGAGCACCATATGGTCTTCGTGCTACAACAACATCTTTATCCATAAGATTTTTAATACCCATAGATAAAGTGACATTACTCTTAAGAGAATGATCAACACCTAAATCAAGAAGAGTAAGAGCATCAGTAGAAGCTGAGTCAGTTAAACTACCTGATCCTGCTGTTGTTCTCATTTCTGAAACATGTCTTAAACCAAGATTGACTGAAGTCGCATCAAGATTTATACCTAAGTTTGCAGATACCATTGTTTCAGGAATATAAGGCAACTCATCTCCAGATGATACATCGCCCCAGAAACCATCAAATGATTCTTTAAATTCAGTGTTAGTTTTTGTGTATGAAATTTCAAGCGGTACTTGCATAGATCCGTTATCTACTAATATACGTCTAAGGTATAATTCTAACCCTGATATATCAACGGCTCCACCATTAAAAAGATCATCTGTACCACCACCAGAAGCAGCAGTATCTGCTCCTAATAAATTATCATAGCTGTTCATGAAGTATGTAAACTCCATACTATTTAAACCTTCATTGCTTTTCCAACCAATTTCAGTGTTTAAACTAGTTTCTGGATCAACTGCTTCATCAGTAACGCCTGATGTACCAGGTCCTGGAGGAGCAAATCCTTTATGAACGCCTAATGATATTGTTTGAGTGTCAGAGATTGGATATTCAACAGAAACACCAGGAACTATTACATCCATAGTGTGCTCTCTGTCTGAAGGTGTTTCAGATCTATCTGGATCTGTTTTACCCCAATCATCTCTCATAACTGTAATTTCTTCATAACGAGCACCAGCAGTTACAATAAGCTCTCCTACAGAGAATCTATCTTCGAAATACAATGCTGTAGCTTCAGCTGAATCGATTCTGTTTGAGTCTGAACCTGGAGTTGCTTGAGTCGTCATTACGAGCTTTCCATCTGCCATCTTGTAACGATCTTCCCATTGGAATCTATCCATTTCGTCGCTGTGCATTCTCATTCCAATTTGCATGTCATGACCGCCAGCCTCTACATTAAACACTGCTTGAACTCCTGATGAATAATATTCTCTATTATTTGCTTTAATTCTGTAAGCGTCATCAGCACTATTTTGTGCGTCCATTAGTGCATAAAAATCAGCAAATGCATCGTCAGTTGGTTTTGCGATAGTGCTTAGTTTTGCACCATTTACTTTATTAAGCTTATACCAATTTCTAGCAAAATCATTGCTATATGCTGTAACAGCAAGACTCATATTATCTGTAAGCTTACCTGCATATGATAAAGTAAATTGTGAATGATCTGCATCCATTTCATCTAATGCAGTTGCTCTGTATCTACGTAATGGATTTTCGCTGAAATCTTCATCAGTAAGACCTAAGTAAGTCTCATTTGAAATCTCATCAGTCATAGAGTATTTAAATTCAAGAGCATGAGCGTCACTGAAGCTATATCTTAACTTTGCAAGAAAGTCAGTTTTTGAATAGCCAGTGTCTCCCCCGCCATCAAGCTCTTTAAATCCGTCTGTATTATCAGTAAATAATTCTACAAGATATCCGAGCTTACCCATTGTATCTCCAGATTTTGCATGTAAAACTGTTTTACCGAAATTACCAAATTCTAATGAAACAGAATTATGTTGTTCCATAGGAATAGAAGTTGAAAGGTAGTTTAATGATCCACCTGTAGTAAAAGGACCATGCTTAATCTGCGTTGAACCTTTTCTTACTTCAATCCCCTCCATTCTTCCTGCAGTCGGCGAATAATACGCTGCTGGAGAAGCATATGGGGCTGGAGCAATTAAAATACCATCTTCCATTACATTAAGTTTTTCCATTCTTAAAGAACCGGTTCCACGAACACCAATATTTGGTCTTAACCCCAAACCGTCTTCTTCTTGAACATAAACACCAGGTATTCTGCTAACAATTCTGTGAATATCTGTGTAGTTAAATTGTTCTAATTCAGATTGACTTACCACATCGCTTGGCTCTGCGTTACGTAAAAACATACCAGCAGTAATGCTTTTAGATTCAGCTAGAACTTCTACAGCACCCAAAGCAATTGGTTTAGTAGAATCTGATTCAGCAACAATATTTTGTGCGAACGTTACATTCAGTAACAATAAACATAATATCATTTTTCTCATTTATTCTCTCCTTTATTGAGATTATGTCGCAATATTAGAATAGAAAAATTCTAAATGCAAGAATAATTGAGATTAAATCTCAATAGATATTATTCATTGACGAGAGAACCAATAAAAATATTAGTTTGTCGCGGATTATTTGCGTTTCGATTGGAAGAAAATACAATTTTTCCGTTTTTTGATATAACGGGAAAGGAATCAAATGTATTATTATTTGTTAGTCGCATTAACTTTAATGTATCTATATGAATCATATATAATTCGAAATTGCTGCCAAAGGCATTGTAATCATCTCTCCAATCATCCATATTCGATGAAAAAACAATATGTTTGCCATCTGGATGCCATGATGGAGCCCAATTTGTTGCTCCGTTATCTGTTAATCTTTTTTTATCAGATCCATCACGCTTTGCTACATAAATATCTAATGGAACTGCATCTATATAACGATTGTTTAGATTATTAGACCATTGTGTCTTTTCTTCTTCATTTTGAGGGTACCAGGCACGCCATACAATACTATTACCATCAGGAGAATAAAATGCTCCTCCATCATATCCAAATTCTGTGGTGATACGTTTCACATTATTTCCATCATAATCCATTTCGTATAAATCAATATCTCCATCACGCATTGATGTGAAAATAACCTTTCTTTCTGTAGGATGGATTGTTGTTTCTGCGTTATATCCTGGAGCATTAGTAAGTTGTTTATATCCACTATCATCCCATCTATATATCTCATAATTACGTAAAGGCCAAATATATTTACGTGGATTTGGATGTTTATAAATCTCAGGACACTCAGGTCCATCTTTCATCGTAGAAGAAAAGAAAATGAATTCATTATTTAATCCGTAGTATGCACAGGTAAAAGCCCCGTCTTGCAATGGAAACTCCCTAAGATTCTCCCCATTAATATCTATTAAGTACAACTTATCACATTCATTTCCATTGCGCTTAGACTGGAAGATAATCTCTGCCTCTTCTGCATTAAAATATCCTTCTCCGTTATCACCTATAAATGTTAGTTGCTGTACATCTGTTATTGCAAAGGTTTTGGATTGGTTGCATGAAAAAATAAACCCTACAAGAATCAATATGATCCATCTTTGAAAATATTGCTGTTTAGAACTGTACATCTAATACTATTTCTTCTTTATCTCTCAAAATTGTCATTTGAGTTTTAGTACCAGGTTCAATCTTTGACAATGCTTCCATATATTTGTATATATCTGTAACATCGATGTCTTTTATCTTAATCACAATATCTCCATCTATCATTCCTGCTTTTTGGCCAGGACGATTATCGATAATACTATCTGCTCTTATACCTTTCTTATCAAATGCATAGTCTGGCATTATACCAAGCGTTACTTTCATTTTTGCTGGCTGAACCATTGTTTGTTCTTGATCTACAGACTTAAAAATTAATCTATCAGGAGTGTTTGCAAATTCTTCCACAACCCGTTCTACCATATTCGAAATAGATTTCATTCCAGCATAATTGATTTTATCGGCATCATCGGATGGTTTATGATAATCGTTATGTATCCCGGTAAAGAAGAAAAGTGTGGGAATATCTTTTTTGTAAAAATTATAATGATCTGATCTACTGAAAATCCCTTCTCCCAATTCTATAATATTAACATTTTCTTCCTTAAGCAATGGATATAGCATTGAAGAAAAATTTTCTGCAGTAGCAGATCCACCAAGTTGGACATTATTTGTTTCTTTATCCATTCTACCAATCATATCGAGATTAACCATTAATTGTACATTATCAAGATTTATTGTTGGATTATTTACAAAATGCTTAGAGCCTAACAATCCTAATTCTTCACCGCCGAATGCCATAAAAACCAACGTTCTCTTATGATTGTTTGTAGCAGCAAATTTTTCAAAAAGCTCTATGACCATAGATGTGCCTGAAGCATTATCGTCAGCACCATTATTTATCTTTCCAGGAGCATTTTCGGTAGTATCGTAATGACCGCCAATCACAACGAACTCATCTTTTAATTTTGCATCATTACCAACTAAATAACCAATGACGTTATAAGTTAAAACCTTATCTTTCTTCTGTCTTCGATCCTTAAATACATAATGCTCTTGTACTTCAATTTTTTCTTTATTTGGTGCTGCATCATAAAACCTCTGCTTAATATAACTTACAGCTATCTTATCACCTTCTGTTCCTGAACTTCTTCCTTGAAGTTTATCTGAAGATAAAAATTCAATATGAGTCTGAAAATCTTCTATTGTAATATCGCTTTGTGTAGCTTCTATCTCTGGAGTACTAACATCAGGCACGCTGCTAGCGCATGATGCTAAAAATAGAATAGATAGATAGAGTGTGTATTTCATGGTGAGAAATTTATAACAAATCAAAATAGATATCCAATTAAAAGATAGCTTAAGGCAAATATGATTGTCAAAATGATAATAAATGCATTGAAATGTCTGTCCATCATCTCTTTAATAGGTTCTCCAAAAAACCATATTAATGTACTGATGATATAAAAACGTAAACCTCTCCCCAATATAGATGCAACGATAAATATAGGCAGATTAATATAAAATGCACCTGCGCTAATCGAGAATACTTTATATGGAATTGGTGTGAACGCAGCGGTAAAAATTACAATAAAATTATAAGTTTCATATTGAGCTTTAATGTTGTCAAATACTTCTGTAGTAAAACCAGGTACAACATTAAAAAAGAAGCTTGCTACAGAAGAATATTCTCCTGGAGATGTCCACCAAAGAAAGTAGCCAATCATATATCCAAATATTCCACCAATAACAGAGCCCAAAGTGCACATAAAAGCATAGTAGAATGATTTCTCTACCCTCCCTAAGGCTAAAGCCATTAATAAAGGATCAGCTGGCACAGGAAAGAAAGACGATTCAGCAAAAGAAATACAGAATAGAATAAAGACTCCATAAGCGCTTTCTGCCCATGATAATACCCATTTATATAGATTTTCTAGCGGATTTTTCAATGCTTATCTTAATCGTAACATCTTGATTGCTTTAATAAACTGGCCGCCATTTGGATTAGCTGGCGTATACATCTGACAGAAATAAACTCCTGCACTTACCGTATCGCCATTATCATTTGTACCATCCCATATCACTGATTGATATCCAGCGCCCTGCTCTTCATCCACTAAAGTAGCAACAATCTGACCTTTAATATTAAATACTCTTAAAACAACATATTGTGGTGATGGTACATCATACTCTAATGTCGTGAATGATGTAAATGGATTTGGATAGTTCTGCTTTAATTCTAACACGTCAGGTATTAATGCTCTTCCATCAATCTTTAGATTACCAATGGAGCCAGATACTGCAGTTTGAAAAGATTGTCCGTCTGTTGATATAACAGACCAAGCCCCTTCAGCGACATTTATTGTATCTGTTTGAGCTACCAAGTCTTTTAATGCCCATGTTATTGAACGATCTTGTGTCCATGTATCCATGCTTAAAAATTCTAAATCATCATATCCTATCATGCGATATTCAATAACATCGCCATCAACATCAGCCGATTCATCCCAAACAAATCGTAATGAATCATCCTGATTTTCTGGAGTGATAAACAAAAATTCATTTGGTAAATATGTACCAGAACCATCTATTGCATCAAATACATATTCTCCTATTGCAGAAAAAGATCCTGGGACATCATTTACCGGCAACACTGTTGCATTAAATGAGACTCTCGTTGAATCAATTCCACCGTTTTCTGTACCTCCATCATCTCTAACTGTAACATAAACTACGGAAGATCCATGGCTATTTTCTGCAGGCGATAAGTCAAGAATAAACTGATTAGAAGAAGGATTATTAACAACTAAAGTAGGAAATATAGCAGTATCCTGAGCATACGCTGTTACTGTAACATTTTGAGGATTAATATCCGACCCATAGTCAACACCGGTAAGCTGTATTCCAGTGCTTGTATCTTCATTTATTTGTATATCCGCTATTGTATCAATAGTTGGAGCTGTATTAATGAATGTAAGTGGTCGAATCCCATATTCAGAAGAATACTGACTTTCTTGTCCGTCTCCATTCACAGTAGACAGTTTATAATAATATGTTTTATTAGTATCTAAATTTGTATCTGTAAAGGTTGAGGTTGGATGAGTTAATTCTGCAATTAAATTACTAGAAGAAGGCGTAAAAAGTGCTTCTTCTGATCGATACACCCTTACAATAGCATTGGTGTCTGTTCCAAGTTCCCAAGAAAAACTAATGGTTCCATCTGTTGGAATAGTATAGCCAATATTATCTGGTGCTTCAGGTGCATTATTATCATGAGTAGAATCCAATATATACAAACCTTCATCTATTCCAGTAACTACTATCGTACCGCTATCAAAATATGGATAATTACTCCATGTACCGTCAAAGGAAGAGTTATTATTTGATGGATACACATCAAAGAATCCTTCTTCTGATGGATTGTTGATATCGGATATATTCAAAATGCGTAATCCGCTTGTATAGTGAGACATATACACATAGTCTCCAATAATGTAATTATTATGATCAATAGATGGTGTTGGTCCGGTATATGAAGACTGTAGTGTTGGGCTACTTAAGTCTTCAACGTTCCATATCAGTGTACGAGTATTGCTCAATCCACCATTAAGTTCGTCAAGCTCATCATTTACAATGAAATATTTATGATCTTCTGTTAGCCATCCTTGGTGAGTATAATAATCATCATAACTTCCAAGCCCAATTGTTTTTGCTCCAGAAGAATCATCTGTTTTTGTACTAACATCTGTAATCCAAACCTTTGTTTCGTTTGAACCAAAACAAATCTCCTTGCCAATATATGCTGTATCAGGTCCATTGTATACTACGCACTGCACATCATGAACATATCCTGTATTACTTCTTCCTGTGTTAGGATCAGATATACAAGCTGATTTAGCAGGAAGTGTCGGATTACTAATATCAACTATATGAAGTCCACCTGGTCCACATGTACCTGTTCCAATAGCATAGGCAAAACCGGTATCTTCATTAATAAAAATATTATGAGCATTTCCAAATCCATTATAATGAGCTGAGTTAGAAAAAGTAATCGGTGAGCCAGAATATGTTCTGAGTTGAGTAAGATCAAATACCTGCATACCATGACCACTTGCCTCTGATACAATAAAGGCATAATCATTATATACTTTAATATCACGCCATGTGGAATTGCTCGTATGCGTAGCTAATCTTCCAACATAAATTGGATTTTCAGGATCTGAAATATCTACAAAAGACGTTCCATTGCTCAGCCCAACTAATGCATACTCTTTATTAGAGACTGAATCAGTCCATCCCCAAATATCGTTTAAGCTAGTGTTATTACCACCACCAATCTCTGTTTTGTCCATAAATGACATTAAGTCGATATTGTTACAATCATACGATCCTGCAGTTCCTCCAGTACACTCTATTTTACTATTAATAGATAGGATAGGTCCTTTTGTTGATAAACTTTGATAAGATTGTCTGTTTGTTGATAAATCGTTATATAATACCAGCTCATCAGCATAATATGCATCTGTAACGAGCGAATTGTTAATTAAAGCAACATTTCTTCCAAAGTAAGAAGAATTGTCATAATTATCGTTTTTGATTACTTCTTTTAAAGCAAATTGGTTATTAAATGGATTTCTATCGTATAAATATAATTTAGACTCATTAAAAGTGCTGATAATAAGCTGATCATCTAATTCACTAAATCGATATCCAAAATAGCTATTCTCTACTAAATCTGATGGTTGAATAGTATAGAAATTTGTCCAAGGACTGTCATCTGTTCTATTGTTAGTATCTAAGTAAGGATAAACAAATACCTTTCCTTGTCCATTGCTATCTTCTAGAGCTGAAATATAAATATTAGAGTCTCCAACATAAACAGACTGACCAAAGCGTGGTTTATAATTTTCTTCTTCATCTTCTGGAGCTGAAATATTGATTGAAGATGTCAATCCATTTTTAAACTCAATAAGATGAACAAATTCTTTTAATGAACCAATTAATAATTTGTTGTTGTTAAAAGACATTGATACTCCAAATCCAAACTTATCTGGTCCAGCAGCATAACAACCTTCTACATCTCCTAATTTTCTTACATCTACGACCTTCATCGGTGTTGTTCTTGCGCTAGTAAAATTTTCAGATTCAGGATTAAAGTCATATACAAATACTATACCATCATTGAAGAACGGTGATGCAATAGCGATATACTTATCATTTAACTGCACATTGTATCCAAACTTTTGAGGTTGGCTTGGATCTGTTGTGGCGTTAGGATTCTCAAATGTTTTTTCTAATATCCATTCTCCTGTATAATCTTTACGATATAAATATACTGCTCCATTACCATCATCTGACCCTGGAGCACCTATCAATAGATAATTATTATGTAATGCCATACTAAACCCAAAATCATCTCCAGATAATGGATTTGGCGATGTTAATTCTGCGCTTTTTTGCATAGAACCTATTCCATTGTATAATTCATAAATATCAACGGTTCTAGACGTAAGTGATGAGAAAGTTTTAGCGGTTACCAGAAAATCGTCTGAAATCGCAATAGGAAT
>Ga0208407_1000927_pt1 | contig 13679 bp, 9 predicted proteins | sample ETNtaG_9_FD_185775 | JGI IMG/M metagenome (GOLD analysis project Ga0208407, IMG submission 185775) | Marine microbial and viral communities from oxygen minimum zone, Eastern Pacific Ocean - ETNP201406SV69 (SPAdes) (version 2) | ecosystem: Environmental > Aquatic > Marine > Oceanic ...
CTGACTGTTGATTCTGCTCGTCCAGATGACTATAAAAATCAAATAAATGCATGTGAGCGTGTAGCCGAAGAAGGTGGAAGAGCGATGGCGCTCACCATGCCGATTCTGGTTGGAATGACAATGCATTTTCATTCCTTCTGCGCTCTTTACAAGCTTCCAGGGTGGGACGAAATAATGACTCTCCCTGAAGACGAGAAAATGCAAAAATTAGCTGATCCTTCTGTAAGAAAATTCCTTGAAGAAAATGCGGCTTCGCCAGAAGCAGGTGTTTTTTCACGGCTTACAGGTTGGGGAAAATATCGGATTGGTGAAACTTTTTCTGAAGAGAACAAAGGACTTGATGGGAGACTGGTTTCTGATATTGCCAGAGAACGAGGAACACGAGATTTTTATGCTCTTCTCGACATAGTTCTAGCAGATAATCTCAAAACAGTTCTATGGCCTGGACCTACAGATGATGATCCGGCTAGTTGGCTGATGAGACAAACTGTTTGGGATCACGAAGAGGTAATGATTGGCGGTTCGGATGCTGGAGCTCACCTTGACCGCATGGCAGGCGCCTCTTATCCAACGGAATGGATCCAAGACTGCCTTACCGGAAGAGAGCTCGCACCTGTCGAAAAAGCCATTGAACACATGACAGATATTCCGGCTAAATTTTTTGGTTTAGTTGATCGAGGTAGAATCGAAGAAGGTTTTTATGCTGATTTAGTCATCTTCAATCCTGATCAAATCAATTCACAAGAACTAAAAATTCTAAATGACTTACCTGGAGAAAGTCCTCGCCTTTATGCAGGAGCTGAAGGGATTGACAAAGTTTTTGTTAACGGAATTCTTACCATAAATGGAGGCCTTCCCACTGAAGCTTTACCAGGTGTTGTTTTGCGATCAGGAACCCACACAGTCACAAACCCAATCCCAGCTGACTGCTAAATGACACAATTATCTGAAAGTCACGTGACTGTCAAAAGATTTAAGGACATCTACAAAAATGTCTGATTCGCCAAGACCAAAAATCAGGCACATGCCTGGTTTGGATGGCGCACGTGGTCTCTGGGTGATACTGGGACCTCTCCTTTATCATGCTCGACCTGAAAATGTGCCTGGTGGACCTTCAATCGTTCCAGGGGGAATTCTCTCTCTTGACTTATTTTTCGTATTATCAAGTTTTCTTATTGTCACTATCGCTCTAAAAGAATGGGATCTGACTGGCAAAATAGATCTGAAAGGATATGCAGGGAGACGCGCTAGAAGACTTCTTCCTGCTTTACTGGTAGCGCTCGTAGGCCTAACTGCCTATCTAGTTTTTTTCGGAGAAACATCTCAAGTAAGTCGCTGGACCGGTGCGATCGTTTCGGCACTCACTTACAGCGCAAACTGGCATGAGATAGCCGCAGATATTTCTTACTTTGAACACTACAGAACCCCATCTCCACTGAAACACATCTGGTCATTTTCAATTGAGGAACAGTTCTACATTTTCGCCCCTCTTTTCATCATCGTAGGTTTAGGCATTCTAAAAAAGAGCGAAAAATTACTCTTATGGTTCGCTATCGCTGGAGCCGTAGCTTCAGCTTGCTGGATGGCAATACTCCATGAGCCTGGCACTGATCCATCTCGTGTTTATTTCGGCACAGACACGAGAGCGCAAGCTCTTTTTGTTGGGATCATCTTGGCTCTCCTTGCAAGAAAAATAGGACCACCAAAATCTGAAATGACCACAAAGCTAGTTGCCCTGCTTGCATACCCAGCTACCGCCTTTCATCTCTGGGCAGTGCTTTTCGTTTCTCAAGAGAATGAATGGATGTTTGAACGTGGTGGATTTCTACTAATTGCTGTTATGAGTGCTCTAATAATTTATGGTTTGACAGTTTCAGCAGAATGGAGTCCTTTGCATCGATTCATGGAATCCTCTCCGCTCAGATACCTAGGACGTATAAGTTACGGCCTATACCTGTACCACTGGCCTGTTTACATGCTTGTAACCGGTAACCGTCTTTCTCGTCTACTTCCTGGAGTAAATGAAATCGAAGGAGTATCTCTTCTTTTATGCCACTTGTTGATCACAGGAATTTTAGCTTCCGCTAGTTTCCACCTGATAGAACGACCTTTTCAGAACCGCCGTTTCCCTTTAACAAAAATATCCACATCAGCATTATCAGGAACAGTCGCTGCTTCTATAGGAATCGCAGCCATCCTGTTCGGTCTGCTTTGGGTCAACACGAGACCAGCCGACGCCAGCGAAGACTTCTCTGCCGCCGGAGGTGTGTGCATCCAGCAAGGACTACTCCCACCGCCCAGCGATGAAAGAACACGAATTCTTGTTGTTGGAGACTCAGTATCAGTACAAATTGCTGAAGCCCTATGCGGTTGGTCGCTAGAAAATCCAGGCGAAATAGTAGTCATGAATGAAGCCCATCTTGGATGCGTTGTTGGCCGATACGGGCAGAAACGTATCCCAGAAGGAATTGAAGGCCCTGTGGGAGAACTATGTTCGGCTTGGAATGACCCAGTACCTTCACACGAAATGTTAGATAGAGACATAGTGTCATGGCCTACTGCCGTTGAAATTTTTCAACCTGACGTGGTAATCGGACATATAACTCCTTGGGATGTCACAGACCGCTTAATCCCATCTTTGGGTGAAGAATGGGTTTGGGTTGGCACCGACAAGTACGACAACTACATCTCATCTGAATATCGAATCGGTACTGAAACTCTCGGGTCAACAGGCGCTCACGTTTACTGGTTGGAAGGGGCACATTTACGTCGTGAAATAAAACCTCAAAATCACCCTGATCGCATAGATTCTCTGAATGAATTGGTGGCTGATTCAGTTTCAGATCTTGATTATGTGACTATTGCTCCGTATAAGGAATTCATTGGTGAAATTGGCAGTAGCAGAGAAAAACAAATACGCGATGATGGCGTTCACTTAACAGAACAAGGGCTTTTAGAAGTAGCTGACTGGCTTATCACCGACGTAATCTCAACCAAAACTAAGTGAAAACTTTCCTAAGTTGTTGTTGACCACCAACTCTTCAAACGTTGTTTCAGTTCTTCTTTTTCAACTTCTCCCTCTTCCCTCTTAATCTTTAAGAGGAACTTCAAAGCTTGACCTACTTCCCTGCCTGGTTCTAGACCCAGATACTCCATTATCTCATCACCGTCTAAACCAGGGCGTTCTGATTTAATCCTCTCTTCTTCGGCTAGGTCTTTAATTCGTATTTCCAAATCATCCATTGCTGCTTGGATACCTTCTTCTTTGACTCGATTTCGCGTAGTGCAATCGCAACGGATCAAATGATTTAACTGACCTAATAAGGGTCCAGCATCTCTTGCGTATCTACGCACAGCCGAATCTGACCAACCATCTACATAGCCTTTAAAACGTCCAGAAAGTCTCACCAGTTCACTTACCTGTTTAACGATCTCCTCTGGAAAATCGAGAGCTTTAAGTCTTTTGCGCGCAATTCGCGCGCCAACTTCTTCATGATGCCTAAAAGTGACCCCTCCATGCGAGAATGACCTTGTATCAGGTTTTCCGATGTCATGGAAAAGAGCTGCCAGTCGGACAACTATTTCCGGTTTTGTTTTATTTACAACCGCGATCGTATGAGCCAAAACGTCCTTGTGCTTATGTATGGGGTCTTGTTCCATTTCCAGCCGTGACAATTCAGGAATAATGTCGTCCATCTCACCTGATTCCACAGAAGTCCACAAGCCTTCAGCACAATCTTCCTCGAGAAGAATTTCAGATAATCGATCCATAATATAATTTTAGAAAAAATTGTGAATAAAAATACTGTTAAGAAGATTTTGGCTGATTCTCTATTTTTATTCCCAACATTCGCGCGGCATTGCCTCTAACAATTTTCCAAACAACATCTTGCGGTAAGTGTCCCATCATGTCTTGGGCAACTTCTTTAGTGTTGGGCCAAGTAGTGTCAGTGTGCGGATAATCAGTTTCGAAAGTGATGTTGTCTACTCCCACTTCATTCAATGAATTAAGACCGTGCTTGTCACGGAAGAAACATCCAAAAACCTGACGGTAGTAATAGGTTGATGGCGGCTCGGGCACGATGTCGGCAACGCCTCCCCAAGCCCTGTGTTCTCTCCACACATCATCCACTCTTTCTAGAATGTAGGGAAGCCATCCAATCTGGCCTTCACTGTATGCCAAAGTTAATGTTGGAAAACGTACAAGAACACCTGAGAACAAAAAGTCACTCAAAGAAGCTATTGCATTATTGAAACTCAAAGATGCCGCAACTGCTGGTGGCGCATCAGGAGAGGCAGCTGGCATCTTCGAAGAAGAACCTATATGCATGCAAACTACTGTTTCGGTGTCTTGACATGCTTGGAAGAAAGGATCCCAATAACCTGTGTGTATAGATGGCAAACCTAAATTTGGTGGTATTTCGGAGAAACAAACCGCTCGGCATCCACGTTCGGCATTCCTTCTAACTTCTTCGGCAGCTAACTCAGCATCCCAAAGAGGAATAATTATCAAAGGTAGAAGAGCACCGTTAGAGTCACCACACCACTCTTCAACCATGAAATCGTTGTATGCCTTAACACAAGCTAAAGCGAGTTCACGGTCTTTAGCTTCAGCAAACGTCTGACCGCAAAAACGAGGCATGGTTGGAAAAGAAAGAGAGGCTTCGACATGATTAGAAATCATGTCTTCGACACGAGCCTTTGGGTCATAACAACCTGGTCTCATTTCATCATAAGTAATAGGTGACATGGTCATTTCTTCACGTGGAAAACCAACTGCCGCTACATGCCTCTTATTTGGATGTACGAGATCTTCATAAAACCATATGTCGCACCAAGGAGCATCTGGAGCATCTAACTCGTACTCGTACATCTTAGATCCGCCCACCCAAAGCATCTCACCTAACCGGCGACGTTCAACCCTTGGTCCTTTTTCCTTAAATTTTTCTGGAAGCCACGTCTCCCAAAGATGTGGAGGCTCAACAAGGTGATCATCAACACTAATGATCATTGGAATCTCAGTTTTAGAACTTTCACTTACAGGTTCTGTTATCGCCATTTAGTCCTCCGGGATATAGAAATCTCTTTCCGTTCCTGCATCAGATTCTAGACCTTTGTTACCCAACTCGCATCTATGAGAATTTCTAGGCAGTATGTAGTAGTTAAGAAAGGAAAGTAAATGAAAGTTGGAATTGCGTTTGCAAATATATTAAATTTCGGCACTCCAGATGGAAGTATCCAATTCGCTCAAGCTGCAGAGAAAGCAGGAGTTGAATCTCTATGGACAGTTGAACATGTCATCTATCCTTCAAATTACGATTCGAAATACCCATATGATACGAGCGGCAAAATGATCATGGCGCCTGATACAGATCTTACAGACCCTCTAATCTGGCTTACTTGGTTAGCTGCTAATACTTCTTCAATAAGACTGGGAACCGGAATTCTTATCCTTCCAGAAAGAAACCCTTTAGTGTTGGCGAAAGAATTAGGAACTTTAGATTCTCTTAGCGGTGGCAGAGTTGAGCTTGGAATTGGAGTCGGATGGCTTAAAGAAGAATTTGATGCCCTAGGAATTCCTTGGGAGCGTAGAGGTGCACGTACCGACGAATATGTTGCTGTGATGCAAAAACTTTGGAGTGACAATGAAGTCTCATTCGACGGTGAGTTTGTTTCTTTCGAAAATATTTCTTCAAATCCAAAACCATTAAACGGTTCAGTCCCTATAACAATCGGAGGTCATAGTGATGCAGCGGCAAGACGTGCGGGTCGTATAGGTAACGGATTTTTCCCTGGGAATGGCGACTTGGAACACATGCTAAAGCTTATGAATGAATCAGCTGAGAAAAATGGACGTGATCCTAAAGAAATAGAGGTCAGCTGGGGTGATACTGGAATAATGGGTGATGACCCTATTGCCGCTGCAGAGCGACTGAAATCTAAAGGAGTCACCAGAGTTATTGTCCCATCAGTAATGTTTTTAAATAACACAGAAGAACAATTGGCAGAATTCGGTGAGCGTGTCGTCTCAAAAATTTCCGATATCTGAAGTCTGATAGCTGAAAATTTCTTTAACTTTTAGACTGCTTAATGAAACAAAGGTGAAAGCCGGTAAAACAATCTGATGACAAGCTGGAGAAGCAATACAGGAATGCGATCAAGGGTACCGATTACGCCTCTTACCTCAAGTCGGCAATCTCTCGGCAGACCGGGAAACGGATTCCCTTCTTCTTTATTTACGAAACGAAATGTAGTAATTGCAGTAATTGTCTTTTCTTTTTTAATAATTATTGCAATAGGTCAAAGTAGCGACTCAGAACAAACAGAAGAAGATCTAGGACTTGCCGCAACAGTTCAAGAGTCTATGATTCGATCAGGTTTACCGACAGTAGAAATACAAATGATCGACTCAACGGTTGTGCTTGAAGGAGTCGTAAAGACTCAAGAATTGAAGGAGGCTGCTACGCGAGTAGCTCAAGCCCAACCAGGCGTTATAAGCGTTGAAAATTTGTTAAAAGTACCAGAACCTAGAAATCAAGTAACTACCACTACCACTCCAGATCTACCTGCTAATCAAACAGATCTACTTCTGCAAACACGACTGAGTGCTGCTGGTGCCTCTTCTGGAATTCAATTCGAATCTGGAGGCGATATTTTGACTCTTGAATCGCTACCTACCCTAGAAAGGCTTGCTTATTTCTTATCCAATGAAAAAGAAATAAGAGTTCAGATACTGGGGCATACAGACAGCGATGAGAAGTGTCCGGGAGACAATCTGATACTTTCACAAAGACGCGCGGAAGCCGTAAGAGCGCAATTGCTTGCTCGTGGAGTCGAAGCTGAAAGACTGACCTCCACAGGAATGGGGCATACAGATCCGATCGCTGACAATCTGAGTAAATCTGGTAAAGCTGCGAATAGAAGAATTGAATTCCTACTAATAACAGAAGGACAAGAAGGGATCCCTGCACCTCCTCAACCTGAAGCCGTAAATGCTTGTTAATTAAGGAAATTTTCTTTTCTGCTAAGAAGAGCCCACTATCCCTGATGTGCCAAAGAATGTTTTGTAAAATGTATTTAGGACGTGTCGTCTAAACATCTGTGAATCTCTAATCGATTCGCGCGTGTTTAATGAGCACTCAAAGGCGAGGAGCTTTAATGGCAGGAAAAGGACTTTGCGTACGATGCAGGCAAGTAGTTCCTCTTATGCTTACCAGTCTTGTTTGCGACAGGGCAGGTGCCTCAGCTCAACCAACTGGAGTTTGTTCTGAATGTGTTGAACGAAATGAACTTGACGAAAAGAAAATCATAAGTAATTAGCGTTGACGCTTGTCACAAAATGACAGATTACTTTTCCAAGTTGGCAAAATATCTGTATGGATACTTTTGGGACTAAGGGTGAGAGACCACTTACAACTAACGGTCATTTATCTTTAGGTTGGAAAGCTCGTCTAACTGAAACTGCTGTAGGACTTTTTAGTCATGCCCCTGATCCCTTGGAAGAAACTTTTCAGTATCCAAATGACCCTGGGCTATTTGGACCTGAATCGGTTACATGGAAAGTAATGGGTGATGTCTCTTCTTTTATAGGTGGGATAAGAGCACTTTTAATCCAGGCAGCCCATCCTGAAGTGGCAGCGGGAGTTGCAAACCACTCGACTTACCGTGATGATCCTCTTGGGAGACTCTCCCGAACTGCTTCTTACGTAACTGCAACTGCCTTTGGAGCAATGCCAGAAGTTGAAAAATCAATAAAAATGGTGTCTTCAGCTCACCGTCCTGTTAAAGGCACTTCAAGCCGAGGAGAAAAGTACTCGGCTGGAAATCCTGAGATGGCTGCTTGGGTTCATAACGCATTAATAGATTCGTTTCTAGTCTCATATCAGAGCTTCGGTCCATCTTCTCTAAAACATGAAGAAACAAATCGTTACGTTTACGAACAAACAAATTTAGGAAAGCTAATGAAGGCATCTCCCCTGCCTGAAAACTCAGAATCTTTGAGTTCTTGGTTGTCTAATAATCCAAAAATCGGAAAATCTAAAGAAGGTTCTGAAGCAGTCACTTTCCTCAGAAAACCTCCATTGCCTTTTTTTACTCGCGCTGCTTACAAAATTCTTTTCAATGCGGCTGTTGCAACTATGCCTGAAGAACTTCGTAAAGCCATTGGAGTCACTCCGAAAAAAGGAGCAAAAACAGCAGGAAAATTTCTTACAAAAATCCTACGGTATGCTCTAGGTTTCTCACCTGCATGGGCAGCGGCTTTAGATAGAAGCGGAACCAAACGTCCTACCGGAATACGTTTCAGAGATACATCTGGAGTTACTCGTTAATAAATTAGCAAACCCTGCTCTTTGAACGTAGAGTTTACGAATGCCAGATGCAATTGTTATAGGTGCGGGAGTAATGGGATCCTCAATCGCCTATGAGCTTCAAAAATCAGGTTTGGATACTCTAGTTTTAGACAAGGGTGAAGCTGTCGGAGGCGGCTCAACGAGTGCTTCTTCAGCAGTGATTCGATTCAATTATTCTACTCATGCTGGTGTAACTGCCGCCTGGGAGTCTAGGCAAAGATGGTTGTCCTGGGCGGAACATCTAGGTTTGGAAGAAAACCATCAAGAACCTTTAGCAAAGTTCCATAAGACTGGGATGCTTTTTCTAGAACCACCTGATTTCCCGCGTTCAATCTTTCTTGATTTACTAGACGAATTCAACATTCCTTATGAATCTTATGACACTAAAGAGTTAGCAGAAAAATTTCCCTCTCTCGATCTTGGTAGATTTTGGCCTCCAAGACTGCCTGATGATGAAGACTTCTTCAATGAACCAGGACCTAATCTCAACGGTTGGATCACTCCAGATGCGGGTTTCATCGATGATCCTCAACTGGCAGCTGCAAATCTTATGGATGCTGCAAAAAGAAACGGTGCCACTCTCCGCCTTCACACCGAAGTAGAAGAAATTCTCAATCAAGACGGAAGAGTGTCAGGTGTCGCACTCAAAGATGGAACAACTATCAATGCTCCAATCGTTGTAAATGCCGCCGGACCATGGAGTTCAGCACTCAATCGAATTGCTGGCGTGGAGTCTGAAATGGCAATTAAGACAAATCCCATGAGACAAGAAGTTCACGCAGCTGAAGCTCCCGACAACTTCAACTTCGATTCTGGAGCTCCTCTACTAACAGATCTTGATCTCGGATATTATGCAGTTCCAAAAATGGGAGGCACTTTTTACGTTGGAGGCGTTGAACCAGATTGCGACCCCTTGGAATGGGTCGATGATCCAGATGGAGTGTCCCTTAACCCCACTGTTTCAAGATTTGAAGCACAAGTTTGGCGACTAGCTAGAAGAGTCCCAGGGCTTGGAATTCCTAATCGTCCTCTAGGAATTGCAGGTGTCTATGACGTAACGCCAGACTGGGTTCCTATTTACGACCGAACTTCACTACCAGGCTTCTACGTAGCTATTGGAACTTCTGGCAATCAATTCAAAAACGCTCCCCTTGTTGGCGAAATCATGCGTGAAATTATCTCCTCTAGTGAAAATGGCCACGACCATGACGCAAACCCACTAACAATAAAATGTTCACACACTGGTTTAGATCTTGATTTAAGCGCTTTTTCACGTAACCGTGAAGAATTCTCAACAACAGGCTCTGTTTTAGGCTAAATAAGCAATTTTTTCGCTTATTTAAAGGTTTTTTTTTGTCGCATTTTTGTAACAATCCCGACATTGACGTTTACCTCTAAATTCCCTTACACTCATGATTCTTGAATACATATCTGTATTCAAAATATTTGTAAACAAAATGGAGGGGGCTTCCTTTATGGAAACGCTTATTAGGCGTCGAGGCTGGCGGATTTTATCTGCTGTTTTGGCGCTTGGATTGATTGCCGGGGCCTGCGGGTCTGACGGTGATGATGGTGCGAGTAGTTCAGCTAGCAGCTCTGCTGCGACAGCTACTACTGCTGCACCTGCTGCTACCACTGCTGCACCTTCGTCTTCTGGTTCGTCACTTGGTGATGGATCTTTGGGCACTGTTGAAGTAGGTGCTGGTGAAGACATCCAGATCCGTTCGTTGCATGCCATTTCTGGCGATGTTGCGTTCTTAGGTGTACCTATGTCTCGTGCTGTTGATATGGCTGTTGCTGATTATGGCGACATTCATGGATTCAGTGTGAATGCTGGTACATGGTTGGATGATCTTTGTTCTTCTGATGGTGGTCAGGCTGCTGCTCAGACAATCGTTGCTGATGAAAGCGTGATTGGTGTTCTGGGTACTTCGTGTTCTGGTGCTGCTACTGCTGCAGCTCCGTTGATCACGGGTGCGGGAATGGTGTTGATCTCTGGTTCTAACACTTCCCCAGCTTTGACTTCTGACTTGGCTGGTACTGCTGGAGACAATTGGAGTGAAGGTTATTACAGAACCGCTCACAACGATTTGTATCAGGGTGCCGCTGCAGCGAAATTCGCTTATGAAGTTCTTGGAGCTACTACTGCTGCAACCATCCATGATGGTGATCCTTACACTGAGGGTCTAGCTACAGCTTTCGCTAATTCCTTTAGCGAACTTGGTGGCGATTTGCAGACAATAACTGCTGTTAATAAGGGCGACACTGACATGGTTCCAGTTCTCACTGAGGTGGCTGCTGGTTCTCCTGATCTTTTGTTCTTCCCTATCTTCCCACCGGAAGGTAACTTCATTTCACAGCAGGTTGGTGAAGTAGCTGGTCTTGAAAACACGACCCTTATGGCCGCTGACGGTATGTTGGTGGACAACTACATGGAAATCCCCGAATCTGAGGGCGTGTTCATGTCAGGTCCAGACCTTAACTTCGAAGGAAACGCTAATGCTGCTACCGGTCAGACCGGTGACGGTTTCTTGGCTGCTTACGAAGCAGAACATGGTGAAGCACCATCTGCTGCTTTCTGGGCACATGCTTATGACGCAACAACACTTCTTCTTTCAGCTATCGAGGCTGCATCATCTAAAGATGGTGACAATCTTGTAGTTGACCGTGCAGGTGTTCGTGAGTTCATGGCAGGTGTTTCAAGCTGGCCTGGAATTATTGGTGACATTTCTTGTGACGACTTTGGTGACTGTGGTTCACAGCGAATTGCTGTAGTACAACACAATGACAGCAGCGACATCGCAGCTGGTAAAGACAATGTTGTATTCACATACGCACCAGGCAAATCTGCAGTAACTGGAGCAATCGCATCCGCTGATGGCATGTGTGTTGGTTTGGTAACAGATGTTGGCCAGGTTGATGATAAATCATTCAACCAGTCTGCTTGGGAAGGTGTTCAACGTGCAGCCAGCGAACTTGGTGCTGATGTTGATTACATTGAGACTCAGGCTGCTAAGGATTACGCAACGAATATCGGATTGTTTGCCGATAATGGTTGCGACATAGTAGTGACTGTTGGTTTCGCTCTTGGTGAAGCTACTGCTATAGCTGCTGCTGAGTATCCTGATGTTGATTTCATTGGTGTTGATCAGTTCCAGGGCGCCGCTGTTGATGGTGTTGCTGGTTTGATTTTCCCTGAAGATCAGGCTGGTTTCTTAGCTGGTGCTTTGGCTGCTTCGATGTCAGAATCTGGCATTATTGCTGAGGTTTTGGGAACTGATCTTGTTCCACCGGTTGTAGCTTTCGGTGAAGGTTACGTAAATGGTGCTAAGTATGTGAACCCTTCTATCAAGGTGATTAAGACTTATCATCCTGGTGGTATTGATACTGCGTTCACTGATCCTGAGTGGGGTGCAACTACTGCACGTCAGGCTTTGGAGAATGGCGCTGATGTTGTGTTCGGTGCTGGCGGTAAAACCGGTAACGGTGCTCTTATAGAGGTCGCTGGCGAAGAGGGTGCTTTGTGCATCGGTGTTGACTCTGATCAGTGGTTCACTGTTCCTGAGGCTCATCCTTGTTTGATTACAAGCTCTATGAAGATGATCACTGATGGTGTGTTTGATCTAATTTCACAATCTGCTGCTGGAAGCATGCCTTCTGGTAATTATGGTGGTGCTGTTGGTCTCGCTCCGTTCCATGATTTCGATTCAATGGTTAGTGACGACATCAAATCAATGCTTGCTACTTTGAAAGCAGATCTCGAATCAGGTGCTATGAGCGCATGTGTATGGGACGCAGACAGCAACCCAGCATGTGCAGGGCCAGCTCCGTTAACCGCTTCATGGAGGGGAGTGACTGAAGAAGCCATTCATGTCGGCATTTCTATGCTTGATTTCGGCTTCTTGAAAGATGTGAACCTTTCTCCACAAGGTTGGGGAGATCAGCAGCTTGTATGGGAAACGCTAGTCGCACACCTAAACAGCAACGGAGGAATTTTAGGACGTGAGCTAGTGGTTGATGCATACAAGTACTACAGCCCAATAGGCCCGATTCTTGGTGGTATTGATCCCGAAGCTGTATGTCTAGAACTTGCGGCTGATATAGAGACGTTTGCAGTACTCGGCGGATTCTTGGGCCCAGTTGAGGATATAAATACGTGCATAACCGGTACTCAGAACACAATCATGGTGGGTGGCCGTCAAACAGAAGAACGACTTGCGGCTTCTACCGCTCCATGGATAGAGCCAGGAACAATGAAAGAAACTAAAATGGAAGTATTTCTTTCACTTCTTGAACAGGAAGGCATGCTTGATGGAAAGAGCATTGCTCTGATTGGAAATGAAGATGATGGTCCATACTCGTTGGCTAGCTCGCTACTTGGGGGAATGGACGTTGATGTTGTTCTTGATGTCGGATTGCAAATCCCTGTTGGAGACACAGCAGCAGAAGATTCAAGATGGGATGTGTTAGTCCAAAATGTTCTGGCTTCTGGTGCAGATGTAGCAATGCTTGTTGGCGGTGAACGTGCAGGAATTAGGAATCTTGCATTTAACGACATTGAAATGGATCTATACATTATGAATTCGGAGACATTCACAAACCTAAGTGAGAGTGTCACCCCAGAAATGGCGGATGGGGGAGTAACGCTTACTGGGCTCACAGAACAAGAAATGTGGGATGATCCCCGAACACAAGCTGAATGTGTGACGCCGTTCAAGGAAGGTAACCCTGACTTAGTAATCGAAGGACCTGATCAATTCGATGAGGGTGAAGAAGAGTGGTATCGCTCAATCATGAGTTACTGTCGTTGGCTAACGTTATTTGTGATGATCACAGAAGCGGCTGGTGCAGATTTAACTCATGAAACTTTCATGGCGGCAGCCGAATCGATGAGCAATTTCGAATTACCAGGACAGCCTTACAACTCAATTAAGCCTGGGAAATACGATGCGAGCGACGCATTCCGACTTTCAGTCTTTGATGCTGATTCCGGTGGAGAACAAGGAGAACTTGTTCCTCTGACGGGAATTCTTGACGGAACACCGTAGTTCTAAGTTTGGTGGGTGAGTGGCACGAGCTATTCACCCACCAAATGCTTAACATTTGATAAATAGGCGTAGTATCACAATCTAGTTTGTAAAGATAATGTAGATTATCATTTAAAACTATATATTGGACTTATATACATTGAGTTACAGAAAACTACCTAAAGAGGCCGAAATGCCGCCCATATTCGGTGCTTGGCTTGACTGGTTGCCTCTATTAGAAGATAAACCACCAAACACCATAAAGGCTTATAACCAAGGCGTGCGTAGAGTGATTTCTTTT
>Ga0208407_1000928_pt1 | contig 13667 bp, 9 predicted proteins | sample ETNtaG_9_FD_185775 | JGI IMG/M metagenome (GOLD analysis project Ga0208407, IMG submission 185775) | Marine microbial and viral communities from oxygen minimum zone, Eastern Pacific Ocean - ETNP201406SV69 (SPAdes) (version 2) | ecosystem: Environmental > Aquatic > Marine > Oceanic ...
CAGATTGAGATACAGCTTTAGTCCATTCAACTTCATCTAAAAAACCATCGATATTCACATTTTTTTGATTAAGACGAGGGGGCGTGATATCAAGAGGATTGGTTAATTGAGTTTGTTGCCCATTTAGGATTAGGAAGCTAGATACTATGAGCCAGTGGCGTTTCATTTAGCTACAATTGCCTTTAGTCCATTCTGTAACGCCTGCATTATTTGCATAACAATCATTTGAATATGTTACTCCATCGCAGCCACAAACTGGGTCATAATTTTCTGGACAAGGTGTATTTGTTATCTTTGATTCATCAATGCAATTATCTTTATCATCATCCCCACAAGAAAAGATAAATATTAGAGGCAATATGAGGTTGGAGGTTTTCATACTGAAAATTACACAGTCTTGTTCTGCAAACAAAAAAGCCCCCATAAGGAGGCTGATTTGCTTATTATAAGATCACACTCTTAATCAAAAATAACACCAGACCCACCATATAGCGGACTAAAATGCTGGCCAACGGCTACCCATTTTCCTTTATTTTTAACAAGTGTACTTGAAGCTCTTGTTCTATAATTACTTGCTATTAATTTCCCACCTGGACCAGTGATTGACCCTACAAGATAATAACTAGTGTAGGCAACATCTTTACTTTTACCAACTATATTAACTTCTATATGATACGGTCTAAAATTTAAAGTATTTGGTGAATCTTCAATTTGTGATTCGATTTCCTTTGGAGATTGAAAATCCCACAGACCACCATCAGACCTTGCCTGCCAAGCTCCATTTGGGTTAATAAGTGACGAGTCCATCTTTTTTTTAGAAAAGTCAACCCACTGATTTTTAATTTGTTTAATAATATCTTCTTTATCGCCCGCAAATAGAAGATTACTAACAAATAAAAATGATGAAATGATAAATATTATTTTTTTCATATTATCTCCTTATTATTTAAGTAATATCATTTTCCTTCTTTTATATTCACATTAATAACCTATCTGATAGGGTTATCTCCTACAGATTGTTATTTTTTACTATACATAAAGAATAGTGCAGCAAGAACAGCATTAATAGCAAGGTTCCCGTAGACGGGGGGACCTGATGCTTGTCCTGTAGCAGCATGATATCCAATAAGTAATACCCACAAAACACCTATGATCCCATATATTTGACCATATGAAGACATGGCTTCACCTGCAATATCAGGCGTTCTCCAAGATAACAAACCAATTGAAATCAGAGATACTCCCATTGCTTGAGCCAAAGTTTGTAATGATGGTGTCATATTGAAACCAGCCATTCCCAAAAATGTTTCAGTTAATAAAAGGAAACTCAATCCATTTGCAAAGAGTATACCTCCATTAACGCGAAAAATCATTTGTAAATTCATAAAAACTCCTTATTAATATTTCAAAGTTACAGATAATGATTAAAAAGTGTGAAGTGCTTCATCATATTAAATTGTGAAAAATGATTCATTTAAGCAATATCATTTTCCTTGTTTTAACAAAACCTTTAGCCTGTAACTGATATAAATAAAATCCTGCAGACTACAATGGCCAAAAATGTAAGATTAAAGGAGTCCCTGCTGTTACGATAATTGCCTCTAAGGGAAGTCCCATACGCCAATAGTCACTGAAACGATAACCGCCAGGACCTAAAATAAGTGTATTACATTGATGACCAATAGGTGTTAAGAATGCACAAGAAGCACCTATAGCAACCGCCATTAAAAAAGGATCCATATTTACTCCCATAGAGATAGCTATTCCAACGCTTATTGGTCCCATTATCAGCGCTGTTGCCGCATTATTTATAACATCTGACAAACTCATTGTGATCACCATAATTAAAGCAACTATTGACCAAGCTGGTAAACCTTGAGTCATAATTGTCACTTGATCTGCAATTAATTTTGTAGTGCCTGTACTTTGCAACGCATTGCTTATAGGTATCATAGCACCCAACAAAACAATAATAGGCCAATCGATATTTTTGTACAAATCACGTACTGGCAGTATACCCGAAAAAACATAAACCAAAATTGCGCCAATGAATGAAACAGTTGTAGGCAAAATGGATAGCACGCTCAAAACAATTGCAGCAGTAAAAATCAATAATGAATAGCTTACTTTGGTGTATACTCCCACTTCTATTTCACGTTCAGCCAATGGTAATAAATCAAGAGCCTTTACACTATTCTTCAATTCTTCTTCAGAACCTTGTAACAAAAGTACATCACCTACAGCAAATTGCACTTTTCCTAAACGTTTATGTATTGGTTTACCTTGACGTGCAACCGCAATAAGAACAAGTTGGTTAGACGAACGTCTTCGCAAATAGCTTCTCCCGCGGCCAACTAATGGAGATTCTGGTGAAACGACTATTTCGATAAACGTCGTATCCTCATTCTTTAAGGAATCAATACGGTAGCGCATTTCTTGAGTAAGGCGTAAATGATATTCATCCATCATCTCCTTCAGATCACTTGGGTCAGCCATAGTCAAAAACTGATCATCTTCTTTGATTCTATGATTTGGGTTCAAGGATTTTACTTTTTCCCTATCATCAATATAACGAATCAGGGTCAACTTATCGCCTGTTACACTATTCACTTCGTCTGCAGTTTTACCAATTAATGTGCAGCCCTTGGGAAAACGAATTTCTGTGACATATTCTTCTAACGAAAAAAGCGAACCAGCGCTTGGTTTTATTTGCTTTTCCTTTGGAACAAGTCGCCAGCCTACTAATGCGACAAAAAGCACACCCAAAATCGCTATAATTCCACCAACTGGTGTAAAATCAAATAGACCAAACGGTTCAGGCTTAAATGATTCTTTCAAAATATTCATTTGGTCTAAATACGCAGCTGCTTGAGATGAACCGTCAGATAAAGCACTTGATAAAATTTTCTGTTGCTGTTCCTTCCTCAGGTTGGAAATAATAATGTTTGGCGGTGTTCCAATCATGGTGACCATTCCTCCTAAGATAGAGGCAAAAGCAATAGGCATTAGTAAAATACTTGGAGAGCGTTTTTGTGTTAAAGCTGTTTTAAGAGTGACCGGCAACATCAAAGCCAGCGCCCCTACATTATTCATGAATGCTGATAGAATAGCTATGACAGCGCCCATACTGGTAATATGGGTAGTCTGTTTATTTGTAAATGGTTTTAAGTGTCGAGCTATGAGATCTACAACGCCAGAATTACGTAAAGCACGACTGATGATAAGAACTGCTGCAACTGTTACTACTGCCGGATGTCCAAAGCCTGTAAATGCCTGGGATGGATCTATGATAAGTAATGAATTTTCTCCACCAAGAATCCTATCCATAAGTACAAGTATAAAAAGTGCTATTAAAGAAACAATATCATATCTCCAACGACCCCAAACAAAAAGGGCAAAGGTAATTATAATAATTGAAGATATTACAATCTGGTCAGTTGACATTTATATGGCTGTTTCCATTAAATACGTTTCTGCACCCAAATCTACTTTAACAATATCATTTTCCTTGTTTTAACAAAGCCTTTAGCCTGTAATTGATATAAATAGACTCCTGCACTTACTGGAGAGCCAAAATCATTTGTTGCATCCCAGCGAATTGAATGATATCCAGCAGGTGTGTTTTGCATTTTAAAGGATTTCACTCTTTTCCCAAGTACATTATAAATAGTTAATCTAACATCACTTATCTCTGGCAGATCAAAGCGAAGAGTCGTCGTTGGGTTAAAGGGATTTGGATAGTTATCATGTAAAGCAAAATCAGTCGGGACCCCATTAGGGAGTTCATCATGTATTGCCAATTTATCTTGATCAATTGAAAGGTTTGGCCAAACTTTTTTGTGATTTACTGCATCACCACGTTCATCCAAACGTATCTTTTCTTTACTATAAAAAGAAACGTTATCTGTGTTATCCATCGTACTTAAGGCAAATGAAACTTCGCCAATTGAATCAATTACACTACTTACATCAACTGATATTGTAGAATCTACTTTTAGTGAAAAAATAGTGTCAATAGGAGTTAGCAAGCTCCTGTCTATGACGCCAATATTATTTTTATTATCAAATTTTTCATTCCAACCTTTATAGTTAAACTTAAAAACAACAATACCCTCGGTTAGCTTAGTAATTTTTTGTGTAGTTAAGTTCAGTTTAATCGTGGCATTTTGATCAATTGTAGGTGGAATTTCAAAACGGAGAAATGACAGATGATTAGGATAGGGATGGCCATTAGAGACTGTTAGATCATTTCTAGGTTTTTCAGGTACAATCACATGTTTTGTCGTATCAACAGACCGATCATTTATTGGGTATATTTCATCTGCAGTTGTAAAACTCCATCCCCCTCCACTTACACCATCAACATAAACACTCCAATGATAAGTGGATCCTGGCCTAAGTTTTACAAACATCACATTATTGGGATATTTCAATGTTTTGGATTCAACTAAGCCTGGTCCACTGATAGCAACAGTTGCATGAGTTGTTGTATAATCTTTTTTATAAGGGTAATTCCAAGCTAAACCATATTCAAGTGGTACATTTACCGTGCCATTACTTGGTATCGGTACACTAGGATGAGGGTAACGATATCCTGGGATCCAGTAAACAGAATCACCATATTCATATGGACCAGCATCTGGTGCTTCACCTACATACTTACGGTTTTGACCTGGATATGATGGTTTATGGTTTAAAGTCTTATCTGTACCATCGTTAATACCTTCGATTACTTTTCCAGCATCGATTAAAATAGAACCTTTCTTTGGGCGAAAATCATAATTCTGAATCTTCTTTTCCCATGGAACCTCTCCATACAGTTCTTCCAATTTTTCATCAGACTTAGCTCGATTCAAACTCCAGGGATTTTCTAGATGATGCATCACATGACCCCATGTCTTTTTATTATAATTAAAAGCATAGGCAAACCAATTGCCGGTTGATTCTAGCGATTCTGTATTAAATCTATCTTTACATCCTGGAACATTGGCACATTCAATGCCATTTTCTGTAACAGTATTCATTAAAATCGAATTAACATTCCCAGGCTCAGCAGCACCCTGCCTATCTGGACCACAGTATTTACCTCCAGGTAAGCTGATATCTTGATTACTGTTTTCATATGTTAATAAATGGAGTGCATCATGATAATCACCCTTTAATCGAAATCCACGTCTATTACCAACTGAGACCACGTGGTGTGCATCCGCATATGTTCCACCACAGGCGCTATTCCATCGTATACCATTCAGATCTGGAGCATTAATGATCCAAGAATACCTAGTGGTTGAATATTCTGCAGATGCTCCGTTTCTTTGGATACCGCTGCCATCAAGAATTGTATATAAATTCTCAAATCTACCATACTCAACTAACGAACGATAACCAGGAACTATACCTGCGCCAAATACATCCTTTACGGTGACATAACGCCATGTATCACCTCCATGATAAAGTGAGCCATCTTTTACAGCTCCTCTATAATTAGTAGCAACCATAGGATAAGCAGCCGACGCACTAAACCATTCAGTATTAGTAAACATAACATTCTCAATCAAAGGGTACATATTTGAACTGAACTGCCATGGAGCACTACTATTCATATTCTCAAAGATAGTGTTTCGAAGAATACCATATTCTCCATATCTTACTTGATTAGGCAGGTTTGCCTTCATATCAGAACTAAAACTGAACTTAGAATCTTCAATAACGAAATAATCGCAATAAATAGTTCTAAGCGAACCTGAAAAAAAATGGAGATTTCTAAATTCGATATTATCAGAATCTCGTAACATCACCATAATTTTTCTTGTCCTTATTCGAACATTAGTGGAATCAGGTATATATCCTGGGCTTGGATATAAATAGAGTGTTTGGCTCCCTGGATCGTATGACCATTCCTCTAAAGTATCCAAATTGGCAAGTTCACCTGGCTGATATCCTAAATCATATTTTGCAGGTGATTTAAGACCCAATTCAAATAGCGTACCTGGCTCTGGATCTCTTGGATTCCCAGTTGTTGGATCGGTTGGGTTTTTAAAGTTTGTTGGCATTGACATAATCATATAGCGATTATTGACAAAAACACTATATACCGAGTCCACTTGCATCATATATTTTTTTGATATTGAACCAAGATCTAAAACAGCTTTATAAATCTGGTGCCCATTATGATCATAAGGTTCCCACTTAGCATTTATTGAGACAGTTCCATCTAACATAACATCATGATCGGGATAGGCCTCTATCTTTACATTGTTATAATCTAATCTTCTGATAGATTCTGAGTATCTACCTTCTTTAATTAATATCCTATCTCCTGGCTTCGCATCATTCATGGCACTATTAATCGTAGGATAGGGACAACTGCTACTACCATCTACTGTAGGGCAGCTGTCAGATGAGAATTTCTGAACGACATCCACATCTCTAATTATTCCATGGTTTTGTTTTGAGGTTAAGTCAGTAAGTTGATATTTATTATTTACTTCCATTGGATAATAGGCTACCAAGTTTTCCTCATTACCTGACAATTCCTTATTCATATCAGCAAAAATCTCTGCTTCTGTTCTGGCTACTTTCCACATTCGAATTTCATCCATATCACCGAAAAAATTTGTACCGATCGATCTTATAGGTGTGGATTGCGGAGTTTGATCTCTATATTTGTCTGTACTATCTACTTTTACACCATCAACATATAACTGGGAGTTAGTTCCATCATATGTATAAGCAATGTGATGCCAACCTGGAGTTGAAATGACGCTATCCTTTTTTGTATAATAGTAAGTAGATCCATTTCCAAAACCATACATAATACTGTGACCCTTATCGGTAGTGAATATTGTGGGTGATCTATCTTTCCCCTCGACATAAGAATTTCCTAATAATAGTTGGTTATTAATTCCTTTCTGCTCCGAGCGAACCCATAGCTCAACCGTAAAATTTTCGAAAACAGGTCCATCATCGCCCAGAGAAATTGTATCTTGAGCCATACCTTTTATTCCAAGGTAATTATTATCGAAATCAAAGTAGTCAAAGCGAAGGAAGTTATCTGACTGATACTCAGAAAGATAATTTTTGTCCACAATTAAGTCATCTGCAAGCAAAATGGAAGTTGTATAAAGAAAAAGAAAAATGAGTTTCACAATTATTACCTTTAATGTTTGATATAAAATTACAAAGTAATTTCAAAAATTCGTACCAATCATATGCATTTTATTTTAGCAAAATCATCTTTCTTGTTTTAACAAAGTCTTTAGCCTGTAACTGATATAAATAAACTCCGGCACTTACTGGAGAGCCAAAATCATTTGTGGCATTCCAACGAATAGAATGATATCCAGCAGGTGTGTTTCATATTTTTAAATAACTCCATTCTTTTGAAAAAGGTACGCGAGTCATAAGTACTGAACCATTTTTTGTTACCAACAAATTATCACTTGGATTTATACCTATACCTCTTTTTGAATCATAAAGTCCTGGCTCAACACTAAACATCATGCCTTCTTGTATTGGGGTGTGATCGCCAAGAGAGAAATAGGGAGCCTGATGACCTTCAAAATTCAGGCCAGTTCCGTGCCCAGGCCTATGATATATATAATCTTGCATTCCATTATCAACTTGATGCTTATGAACTTTGTAGGCTATATCTGAACATAATGCACCTGGTTTTGTTTCTTCAATCATGATTTGAATTGTTTCTGAAACAATTGACCACATTTTATCCTGGTTTTTTGAAACAGGATAAATTTGATAATTCCTATAAGCTTCACCACCACAACCACCTATTTTTATATCTGTATTAACATATACCGGTTGACCTTTTTTGACAGGATTATAAAATAGTTGGTTTGGATGTGGGTACGCAGTTGAAACGCCAGCTCTTACATATTCTGAAGTAACTTCTATTCCGACAGCATTATGAGGTTTTCCATCATAAAAAAGATCCTTCATCAATAAATTTATTCCATATGCCTTTAAAGCTTGACCTATTTCAAAATCATTAGTATTTGTTCCATGTTCTAGAATATAATCTCTTGCAAAAGCATGAATTTTATCAAAATAACGATAAGCTCGTTGCGTCAAAGCGATTTCATCTTTAGTTTTAATAATTCTCATTTTTTCACAGATACTATTAATATTTATAAACTCTGTTTTAGGAAGGTTTTTGCCTATTTTTTTCAATTGACTATTTGACAAATTCATATCCGTTGCAATCACCTTACCTGACAACCCTTTATCTTTTAATTGAATTAGTAACCACTCAAACAAATCCACTTGCCTTCCTGCTATAACTTTACCTTTATTTGGATAACCACCTTCACCATGAGGATAACAAAAATAATATTTATTATCTGTGGCCCACCAAGAGTCAATTAAGTCTCTATCAATTCCAGGTGAATACCAATAGGCCGTATCTTTTTCATTTAATGGAAATAAAACCCAAGTCGTTCTTTCGCCACTACCTCTAAAACATCCAGAGAAATAAACTTTATTAACATCACTTTCAAGTAGAATAGCATCTATTTTTTTATGTTCAAGTTGATTTTTTAAATTTTGAACTCTGGAATAATACCATGACAGAGGAAGCCTATCAAAACCTTTGGGTGCAGGTTTAGGGTGCTTTCGATCTTTAACCAATAGGGATTCAGATCCTCCAGAAATTCTAGATAAACTTTTTGCATTTAAACTCATCGAGGCTAATCCTAAGCCCATATTTTTTATAAACTTTCTACGATCAATAGACATTTGCTTTCCTTTATTTGAGCCAGATGCGTTTCATACAGAAAATTACATGAAATTTTACTCAATTATGAGCATCCCGCAAATCACTATTTTGGATGCCTAATCATTCTCTGAAGTTCTTTAATATAAATAAGTAAGTTGATGGCTCTAATTCAATTATTTATAACGTATTCAACTAGACTAATAAATGCAACATTTTAAACAAACTAAGCTAGATACAAATATTCTTAAAGCCATTTCAGAAATGGGATTTAAAACTCCAACTCCTATACAAGCTAAAACAATCCCCCATTTAATGAATTCAAACCTGGATTTAATTGCAACTGCTCAAACAGGAACAGGTAAAACTGCAGCATTTGGACTTCCATCAATTCATTTAACCAATTTAAAATATAATGATACACAAACTTTAGTCCTTTGTCCGACAAGGGAACTATGTATTCAAATCGCCAAAGATCTAGCTAAATATTCAAAATACCTAAAAGGTCTTAATATATTAGCTGTTTATGGTGGCAGTGATATAAAAACTCAAATTAGATCATTAAATAAAGGTGCCCATATTGTTATCGGTACTCCAGGCAGAACTAAAGATCTAATTAAAAGGAAGAAACTTAATATTGGTCGTATTGCTCGTATAATATTAGATGAAGCAGATGAAATGCTAACTATGGGATTTAAAGAAGATCTTGAAATGATATTATCGCATACCCCTAAAGAGAAACAAACTTTACTCTTTTCTGCAACTATGTCAAAAAAAGTCATTGCGATTACTGATTCATATATGAATCATCCTGAGAAAATTGCGGCAACACAGATGAATATTGCAGCCGAAAATGTTCAGCATATATATTATATGGTTAATGCTAAGGAACGATATGAAGTAATAAAACGTATCGCGGATATTAACCCTAATATTTATGGCATTGTATTTTGCAGAACTCGTCGAGAAACTAAAGAAATAGCGAATAAACTAATGAACGATGGCTATAATGCTGACACACTAAATGGTGATCTATCACAAGCTGAACGAGATGAAGTTATGACCCGCTTTCGTAAACGTAGGTTACAACTTCTAGTTGCCACTGATGTTGCTGCACGAGGTCTAGATGTTGAGGACCTTTCACATATTATCAATTTTAACCTTCCTGATGATTTTGAAATTTATATTCACCGTAGTGGTCGTACTGGTCGTGCTGGAAAAAAGGGGGTTTCTATTGCTATTGTGCATACGCGTGAAATGCGAAAAATTCGTGAAATTGAGAAAAAAACACAGATTGTATTTTTACGTGAGGATGTACCTAGTGGTATGGATATATGTAAAACACGCCTTTATAACCTAATTGATAAAGTTGAAAATGTAGATGTAGATGAGCAAATAATAGCACAATTCATGCCTGATATATATAAAAAGCTTGAATGGTTAGAAAGAGATGAATTAATTAAACATTTTGTTTCAACAGAATTTAATCGATACCTATCATACTACAAAAATGCTAGAGATATAAATGTATCTAGTAATTCAAAAAATCAAGAAAGAAAGAAATTCGATAAAAAAAATCGTAAAGATCGCAATCTTACAACTTTTTCAGGTTTTTATATTAATGTAGGATTCAAAAGTAAAATGAACCCTGGTCGCCTTATGGGCTTAATCAATGAATGTTTACGATCTAGTAGTGCGATTATTGGAAATATTGAAATCATGAAAACATTTTCTTTTTTTGAAATTGAAGATGAATATGAAAGCAAACTAATTCAAAGTTTTAAAGGTAAGAGATTTGCTGGTATTTCGCTTGAAATTGAAAAAGATAAAGGAAGTGGTAAGCATGGAGGTAGCAATAATCAAAAAAAACGAAGAAGGAATCGACAAAAAAATAAAAGAATACAAAAAAATAGCCGTACTAGAAGAAGATGAAATTAATAATGTTGTTCGGGAAGTTCCATGAGCTTCTATATAAAAAAGAAAGACCCTGTCGTGAAAAAACGACGTTTCATTTAGTCTTTATATCTTTCCTGAATATTCAGGCCACTGTAAGTAATCATCATTACTCCAAATCCACCAAAAAGATGTTGGGCACTTGTATTATCAATCCATGCGATAATTAAAGATGCAATCCCCATAATAAGGATACCATAATCAATATATTTCATTTTATTCTCCTTTATTTGAGCCAGAGGCGTTTCATTTAATTATTGAAGGTTTATATGCTCCCCAACTATAATCACTTGGAATGCATCCGGGTGCATATATTTATTTGCAGCCCTTAAGACGTCTTTTTTCGTAACAGAACGAACCCGTGCGGGATATGATTTTGAATGGTTATGATTGCCATATCTTAATTTCTCAATTGCAAATGATCTGGCCGTGGCATTTCCATCCTTAAACTTCATTTCGTAAACACCGTCGGCAAGGGCGTTATGAGCAATCATTAACTCCTCATCACTAACCAACTCTTTTTGTATCTCATAAATGACACCCATGATATTTTCATAAAGCTGTTTTGTGACATCATGCCGGCTTGACGTGTGAAAGCTGTAACTCCCAGAACCGTCCCATTGGTCTTCAATATATCCACTGGCATCATTGGTCAAGCCATATTTGTCTCTGGTCTCGATAAACATTCTGGTCCAAAAATGACCCCCAGCAAGAATATAATTCATAACCTCAAAAGCGGTTTCATCCTTAAAGGCCACTGGCGCAAGAGGATGTCCTATTACCACCCATGTTTGAAGCTTATCAGCCGGGAAATAGTGATATTTGTTCTTCTGGCGTCTTATTGTTCGCACATTCCTGCGGTTAGGAGGCGTGTTGTTAGTCAAAGTTGAAAACTGAGCTTTCAGCTTTTTTCGGATAGCCTTTTCATCAATATCACCTGATACGGCAATGGTCATGTTACCTGTCACAACATAAGCAGTGTAAAAGTTCTCCACATCACGGATGGAAAGATCTTCAAAATCACTTGAGGCCAGCTTCTTACCCAAAATGTTGCCTTTAAGAATAATATCATGAAATTTGCTAACGGCCACACTACTTGAGCCATCAATGATGACTCCATTTTTGTCCACTTTAATATTTTTGGTCGCTTTTCCTGCAGCAGCTTTAATATTTGATTCTGTGATATTGGGTGATTTTACGGTGGTGCTAAAAAGTTCGAATGCCTCTTCCAAATCTTCGGCTGGAACGTTCAAATTAATCTCAATCCATTTATTATGGAGTGTTACTGAATAGTTCGCCGTCATGCGCTTTAAAGATGCTTTAAAGGCCGTTGAAGACATATTCTTAGGGCCCGCAAGGAAAGCTTCAACCAGGGCCTCAGCGGCCCCTTCTTTGCGTCCATCAATTTTACCAGCTTTTATAAAAGCGCTTAAGGATACAAGTGGTACTTGGTCTTCTTTTGCCACATAAGCAACTAAACCATTATCCAATGAGACTTGGTATTTATCAGGATGAGGTCTTTTAAATTTGCTTTTAGGAATTTCCATATCGCGAGGATGGGTCAGGTCTTGCCCTAAAACTTGGGTCCTCAGTGGAAGCGCCAATAAACTCAAAATCAAGCATGATGCTTTCAATAAATGTTTCATTGACCTTCTCCTCTCGGAATGACTTTACCAATGGTGCGATTATCGGGAATGAAATATTGTTTAACTAAACGTTTGACATCCTCTACCGTCGTTTTGTCTCTGGCCTCAAGATAAGGCTTCAAGGTTCTCCAACTGTCCATAACTTCAAAATGCCCAATATGGAAATTAAGCCGGTTGGGGTCGGCGGCTGCTCTATACCACTGGGTGCGCAGAGTCTTTTGTGCAAATTTTAATTCTTCATCTAAAATATTTTCTTCTGAAAGAAGTTTGATCTCTGCCAACATGGCTTCCTCACTTGCATCAAGCTTTTCAGGATCCTCATAGATAGCTACAAAATGGATTGAACTGGGAAGTCCATAATTATTAGTATGAACAACCATTGTATTGGCATTAACACTTCCGCCAATTTCATTGTCATCAAGATTTTTCTGAAGTCGGTTCCGCATAACTTCTTTGATAACATCAAAGTGCGGTTTGTCCGGATGCCCAACACCAGGGATTTGATACCTTAACTCAATCCGAGGGCTTAATTTATTATCTCTGTATATTAGTCTTTTTTCGCCTGAGGGGAGAGGTTCTTGCCCATAGTAGCGGGTCGGCTCCGGTTTGCGCTCTAAGCCACCAAAATATTTCTCAACCTTCGGGATCATTTCATCCATTGTGACTCCGCCAACGAAAATTAAAGTTGAGTTATTCGGTATAAAATAGGTGTCATAAAGATATCTTTCATACTGGCGAGTATAATTTTTAAAGTCGGTCATATAGCCTTCGGGAATATAGACATTTGAAGTTCTACCGACGAGGGCATCCATCGCCTCCAGATAGCGGCTATTCAGCCGATTTAAAAAACCAATCCTCTGTTCGACCAATATCATCCGCTCGGCATCAAACTTGCGGAAGATGGCGTTTGTCATACGGTCCGCTTCAACCCGAAGGAAGATATCAACCCTGTTGGCAGGCAAATCTATGTCAAAATGCATATACTCCTGCTCAGTTGAGGCTGTCAGGCGTGTACCACCAAAAGCCTGATACCATTTCATGGTAGTGCCTTCGATGGTCAGGTCTTCCACCTTTCTTTCCAAATCATCAATATGTTTTTGAAGTCTTGCTATCTCTGGTGTTGTTTTCTCATGTTGATAATCATGGAAAACGCCTCTTTCACGAATGTCATTTCTGGCGCGGTTAAGTTCTGCAATCATGGATTTTTCAGTAGTATTTATTTCATCAATAAGAGGCTTTTCAGTTTCCCAATCTCTGGCTCCTAGTGTGGGTGTGCCTTTAAACATAAGATGCTCTAAAAAATGTGCCGCTCCATATTCACCGGAAATTTCATTTAAGGC
>Ga0208407_1000930_pt1 | contig 13635 bp, 16 predicted proteins | sample ETNtaG_9_FD_185775 | JGI IMG/M metagenome (GOLD analysis project Ga0208407, IMG submission 185775) | Marine microbial and viral communities from oxygen minimum zone, Eastern Pacific Ocean - ETNP201406SV69 (SPAdes) (version 2) | ecosystem: Environmental > Aquatic > Marine > Oceanic ...
AACCAGGGGATTATTATCAAATGTTAAATCAAAAAATTTGTTTATTATCTCTCTTCCGTCAACTAATTTATTTTGTTTTGAGTAAGTTGGCTTTAATTCTTGTATTTTATCAACTGAATATTTTGATTCACTATTTAAATGTGAGCTGTATTCAAAATTATACTTGTTTTGTAATTCATCAATTAGGTTTAATAAGTAACTTCTAGATATATTATTTTCATTTCTTATTATTCTTTGGACAAACTTTAAGGTTTTAAAAATATCTGATTTTAATGGGTGTAATGTATTTGACAGCTGATCTCTAACATCAATTATTTCCTTTTTATTTTTAGGGCTATTTTGCGCAACCCTAGTTATAATTACCATTGCATCATTTAAATCATCTTCAATAGATTTTCTATAATTTTTCCAGGAAGTGTTTCTTGAAATTTTTATTGAATCTAAAGCATTTTTCTCTATTTCATCTAACTCCTTAGCACTTGATAAATTATTTTCAATTATCCATTCTCTCATCATTTTTATACAGCAAAAATCTTTCTCCCACTGAAGCCTTTCTTTTGATTTATATCTTTCGTGTGAACCTGATGTAGTATGTCCTTGTGGTTGAGTTACATCTTTTACATGAATTATAGATGGTACATGTTCATTTCTAGCTAGTTTTTCTGCCTTAGAATAAGCGTTTAATAATCCAACATAATCCCATGCTTTTACGGTAAATAATTCAAACCCATTTTCTTTATTAGATGACCTTTGAAAACCAGACAAAACTTTTGATAAATCATTTCTAGTTGTATGATATTCAGATGGTACTGATATACCATATCCATCATCCCAGATCGACATAATAACAGGTAACTGTAAAACTCCACATGCATTTATTGATTCCCAAAAATGACCTTCAGAAGTACTTGCATCACCTATTGTTCCAAATATCACTTCGTTTCCATTTATAGAAAAATTAGGCATATTGGATAGGCTCTTGTTTTCTCTATATAATTTGGAAGCATAACCTAAACCAACAATCCTTGGCATCTGTCCAGAAACACATGAAATATCACTAGCTGAGTTTTTCATATCAGTTTGTGTTTTCCAATCTCCATCATCATTAAGCATTCTTGTAGCAAAATGACAATTCATCTGTCTTCCCGCTGAATGAGGATCAAATTTTGTGTCAGTATGGGAATATAATTGAGCAAAAAATTGAGATGAATTTAACTGATCAATTGCCATCATAAATGTCTGGTCTCTATAGTAACCACTTCTAAAGTCACCATTTTTGAAAAATTTTGACATTGCTATTTGAGGAAGTTCCTTGCCATCGCCAAATACACCAAATTTAGCTCTTCCCATAAAGACTTCCTTTCTACCTATAAGACTTAGGTTTCTACTTTCATTAATTAAAAAGTAATCTTTTAGAATTTCTTTTTTAGAGATTTTTAAAGATTTATTTATTGTAATATTAGAATCTATCATATATTAAATAACAAGTGCAAATATATAATAAAAGAGATTAAATAAATTTTATATATTTTATTTATATAGTATAATATTATCTATTTAGACAGATAAAAGAATTATATTTTTTTAATCTGTGTTTTGCCAAATAATATTTTGAAATATATAAAAATTGAAAAATTAAAAAATTAAAAAATTATTAATTAAATATATTTAAAAATATCATATTTGTGCCATATGAAAATAGGTGTACCTAAAGAAATAAAAAACAATGAATTTAGAGTTTCAATCACTCCTTTAGGCGTTAGAGAATTAATATCTAATGGACACGAAGTTTTCATTGAAAAAAATGCCGGACTAAACTCAAGTTTTACGGACCAAGAATATATAAGTGCGGGTGGAAAAATAGTAAATGACAATAAATCTATCTTTAATATTTCTGATCTAATATTAAAAGTTAAAGAACCCATAGAAGAAGAATATAGCTTAATAAAGAAAGATCAAATTGTCTTCACTTACTTTCATTTTGCTTCACATGAACCTCTGCTTGATGCTATGATAAAAAGTAAATCAATTTGTATAGCATATGAAACTGTTGAAGATAACCAGAGAAATCTACCATTATTAGTTCCTATGTCAGAAGTAGCGGGAAGAATGGCAACACAAGAAGGTGCTAAATATCTTGAGAAACCAATGGGTGGAAGAGGAATTTTATTAGGAGGAGTTACGGGAGTTGAACCTGCTAATGTCCTAATAATTGGCGGTGGAATATCAGGCACTGAAGCAGCAAAGATGGCAATTGGACTTGGTGCAAATGTTACTATTTTAGATACAAATGATCAAAGAATTAGAGAACTTAATGAACTTTTTGGAGATAAAGCAAATTACATAAAATCAAATAAAGATATAATTGAAAAAGAAGCTATTAAAAGTGATCTAATTATTGGTGCAGTTCTTATTCCTGGAGCTAAAGCTCCAAAACTTATTTCTAAAAGTTTATTAAAAAAATTAAAAAAAGGTTGTGTATTAGTTGATATTGCAATTGATCAAGGTGGATGTTTTGAAACCTCAACTCCTACAACTCATGAAAATCCTGTATTTACTATTGATAATGTGCTTCATTATTGTGTCGCAAATATGCCAGGAGCTGTACCTTACACATCTACCTATGCACTAACAAATAGAACTTTACCCTATCTTATTGAAATAGCTAATAAGGGCTGGAAAATCGCATCAAATGAAAATTCAGAAATAAGAACAGGAGTTAATGTGATTTCAGGAAAAATTGTAAATAAAAATGTTTCTGAAGCATTTAATAGAGAGTACTGTAATATTAACTCTTTGATTTAATTGTATTTTGGTATAGAATCTAGAAAAATAAAAGATTCGTCATCCCAGTTATATTCACAGATTACATGTTTCATACCATTTGATAACATTAAGTATCTGCTCCTGTAGATTTTATTATAAACTGCGGCCTGATTTAAATTTGATTTATTGAGATTTAACTTATATGATTTACATTCTATAACCATAAAATTATTCATACTTCTATCTAAAACTATAATATCTGCCCTTTTGTTTAATTTATTATACTTTAGTGAAGATTCAGTTTTAATTAATCCCTTTGGATAATTCAGATCATTTACCAGGTGACTAACTAAGTTCTGTCTAACCCACTCTTCTGGAGTTAATATTAACTTCTTCTTTCTTAAAAAATCAAAAACATAAGTTTTTGATTTTATAGTTTGAAGTTTAATATTTTGATCAGGGATATTTAAATTGATCATATATCATCATTTTTTAATTCTTGTAAAAATTAAAAAAATAAGTCCAATAATAAAAAAAGACATTAAAGCTAAAATACTACTTCTCATACTTCCAGTTAATTGCTCAATGTAACCATAAGAAAAAGTTCCAATTACAACTGAAATATTATAAGTGATAGCATAAAAATTAAAAAAAGAAGTATTATCAGTCCTATTCGATGGAATTAATTTTGAAAAGGTAGATCTTGATAAAGACTGTATACCTCCCATGAGAATTCCAACACCTAATGCTAGTAAATAAAATTGATTTTCATTTGTAGTATAATAAGCAGAAAAACATATGAATATCCAACAAATATTCATCACAACTAAAGAGAATTTATTATCTTTTAATTTAGATATATAAGCAAAAAAGTAAGCACCAAAAATAGCAATTATCTGAATTATTAAAATAGTCATAATTAACTTGGACTGCTCTAACTTTAATTCTTTGTCACCAAAGTAAGAAGCAACTAGCATAATAGTTTGCACTCCCATGCTATAGAAAAAATATGAAAATAGAAATAATTTTAAATCTCTAATATTTTTTATATAGTTCCATGCCTTTATTAACTCATTGGCTCCAAATAATAAAATCTTTTTTGATAAATCAATTTTATTAGATTTCTCAGGAATAAAATAAAGAGTTAACTGAGAAAATAATATCCACCATATACCAACTAATAAAAAAGTAAATTGAGTTGCATTTTTAGAATCAGAAAAACCAAAATATTCATAATTTTGAATTAAAACTAAACATATAATTAGAAGAATAACACTTCCAACATATCCAAAACTATAACCTCTAGCACTTATTTTATCAAAATCTTTTGCCTCAGATATTTCTGGTAAGAAAGCATTATAAAAAACTAAACTTCCAGTAAATCCAATACTAGCTAAAACAGAACATATAATTCCAAATTCTACATTATGACCTTCAAAAAAATATAATGACATGCAAGATAAAGACCCCATATACATAAAAAGTCTTAAGAAAAATTTCTTATTTCCAGAATAATCTGCTATTCCTGATAAGATTGGTTGAAAAAATGTCAATAATAAAAAAGAGAATGAAAGAGAGTATGAGTACAGTACAGAGTTGACTATATTAATACCAAAAAAATTTACAATATCAGAACCAGAATCACTTGTAGTCACAGAATTATAGAAAATAGGAAATATAGCAGTAGTTATTACTAATGAGTAGACAGAGTTAGCCCAGTCATACATACACCAGGCATTGATTTTTTTATTATATGAACTTAAGCTTTGAATCATAATTTAAATAAGAAATTAGCCTCTTATTTAAATTAAATATCTATCGACTGGATAGAACTATAAAGAATTTTTCTAGCATTAGCGTCTCTGAGCTCTTGCTGAACATCAGAAACAATTCCCATCTTTGATTCAACATCAACCTTCAAGGACATGGTTATCTGATCCCTTTCAGCTTCATTCAACTTGTCTTTTTCTTGGTTAACAAATTGTACTATTTCATCAACCTCAACAAAAACATCATTAACCTGAATTTTTGGTTCTTTACCAAATAAATTACTTTGTTTTGGTTCTCCTATATATATATAACTAACTAGAGACTTTCTTTCTAGTTTAGATAATTGAGCAGCCTTAGGCAGCTTCTGTTTAACTAAAATATCCGTCTCCCTAAGTACTGTAGTTACCATGAAGAAAAACAATAACATGAATATTATATCAGGTAAAGCAGCAGTAGGAATATCCTGAGAAGTATTTGATTTTTTTCCAAATTTAGCCATTAGTTTACAATTTTATTAGGTTCAGCAATTGAGATAGCACGTGGTATACCCTGTCTAGCAGCCAAGTATTTTTTATCTTGAATTGGATCATCTCTATCAAGTTGTAAAAACTCAGAAGCAGATAAGCCTATCCTTTCACCATAAACATCGTTATATGCTGCATTTACTTGATCAAGAACTTGAACATATAGTTCATATGAAGTACCCCTATCAGCCTTAAAAGAAACTATTGCTGTCTTTGGATCATCTGAAGAATCTACCTTTCTTCCATTCAAAGAAATATAAGATTTCATAGAAGCAGGCAAGCTATTGTATATTTCAACACCCTCTTCTCCTGGACTACCAAAATTTAAAATAAAACTCTTTACCATCTCCCTTAATTCAAATACATCTGTTAATGGTTCATCCTCCACCAATAACTTATCTTGAGAATTAGCTAAAATCTTAAATATATTTCTAGCATTTTCTGTAACCTCAGGCGGTGGTTGATTAGGATCAGGTTTTGGAGGTAATAACATTGCAATACCTTTATCATTCGCTATAGTTGTAGTAACCAAGAAAAATATTAATAGAAGAAAAGCAATATCAGCCATTGATCCATTAGGAATTTCCGCAGTAGGTCTGTTTTTTCTAGCCATTTTTTAAAGATTTGGTAACCTCAGAGTAGATAATTCCAGAAAGAGCTAAACCAACTAACATATAAACAAGTATCAACATTCCACCAATAAATTTAGAAAGAGAAGCATCTACTCCAAATTCACTGTAACTAGAATAAACTTCACTACCAGAAATTAACCAGGCTATTAAAAATAACACAAGAATAGAGCCTAATCCAATTCCGGTACCTACTAATGATTTAGGGTTCTTTGAAGCTATCCACAATGGAAAACCAATTGCTAAAACAGCTCCCACCATTACCATTCCGTAACCGAAATATAAAATAACGTCAACTAGATCTAATAATATCATTATTTAGAAAGTTTGTTTTTAACTAAAATATCTACCAATGATATAGATGCATCTTCCATAGTATTAACCAAAGAATCTATTTTAGATACAAGATAATTGTAAAATAATTGTAGAATAACAGCAACAATCAAACCACCAACTGTTGTAAGAAGTGCAATCTTAATACCACCCGCAACAAGCGAAGGAGATACATCTCCAGCTTCCGCTATAGCATCAAACGCTCCAATCATACCTATTACAGTACCCATGAAACCAAGCATTGGTGCAAGTGAAATAAATAGAGAAATCCATACCATGCCTTTTTCAAGTTTTCCCATTTCTACTGAACCATAAGATATAATTGATTTTTCAACCATATCAATACCTTCAGATGCTCTCATAAGTCCCTGAACAAATATAGAAGCTACAGGGCCTCTTGTATTTTTACAAATTTCTTTAGCTGATTCAACACCACCCTTATTAGAAAGTGCATCATCAATATCTGATAATAATTTATTTGTATTAGTCGTAGCAAGATTTAGAGTTATAATTCTTTCAATAGCAACTGCAAGACCTAAAATTAGACATAATAGTACAATACCCATAAATTGCCAGCCTCCTTGTATAAATTGTTCTTTTATGGCATAATGAAAAGATTGAGACTCTTCTACTACTTCTTCAATCTCCTCTTCTTCAACAAATTGAACAGTATTCATTATTTCAGTTGCAGAGTCAACAATAACTGATGATGAAGTATCTTCTTGCATTTCAGTATCAGCTACTTGCTCTTCTTCTTGAGAATAAGTAACATTTGAGAAAGTCAAGAGACTAAATGTTAATATTAATGTAAATAATTTTTTCATAGTTAAATGTGTTATTTTTAATATAGAATTTTTCAAAAATAAAGATTTCGTATTAATATAAAAATTATAACATAAATTTTTATGATTGAAATTTTTGCAGAGAGGAAGGGATTCGAACCCTCGATACGAATTACTTCGTATACACGCTTTCCAAGCGCGCGCCTTCGACCGCTCGGCCACCTCTCTAAATTAAGAAGACAAATCAAATAAATTATTTACATTTTGTGAAGTAACTTTTGCAACTAATTCAATAGGAACAGACAATATTTCTGATAATTTTTCCGCAACATATTTAATATTTGAAGGTTCATTTACTTTACCTCTTTTTGGTTCTGGGGAAAGATAAGGACTATCTGTTTCAAGCAAAATTGAAGACAAATCAATTTTTGATATCACATTTTTTAAATCAGAGTTTTTAAATGTTAATATCCCTCCTACTCCAATTTTAAAACCAAGGTCAATAATTTGAGTAGCTTGTTTTAAATTTCCAGTAAAACAATGGAAAACACCTGTAATATTTTTATTAGAATACCTTTTAATAACATTTATCGATTCATCTATAGAGTTTCTTGTATGTATGACAATAGGTAATTTTTTATCAATAGCAAACTCACATTGTAATTCAAAAGCTCTTAATTGATTAGTAAAAGTTTTTTCTGACTGATAATAATCAAGCCCTATTTCTCCAATAGCAATAACTTTAGAATCAAAAAAATCAAAGATTTCGTTTATTTCTTTTTCATAATTACCTTCTACATAACAAGGATGTAACCCCAGCATAGAAAAACATCTACCCTCATACTTTAAGGATAATTTTTTCATTGGATTAACTGTTTTTAAATTAATATTAGGCATTAATATCTTCTCAACATTATTGTTAATAGAATTATCAATAATTGCACCTAATTGATTCGAAAAATCTTTAAGGTAGATATGAGCATGAGAGTCAATGAAAGATTTATTCACTATTTTTAAATTAATTAATAGTTTTTATGATCGTGAAATTAATAATAATATATTCACATTATGGCTTCGGATAAAATTATTTTAGGACTTGACCCAGGAACTAATATTATGGGTTTTGGTGTTATTAGTAATAAAAATCAAAATTTAAAGGTTTTACAATATGGAGTAATTAAGATGAGCAAAGAGAAAAGTCATTTAAAAAAATTGAAAATTATTTTTAATACAGTAAATAATTTAATAAATGAATTTAAACCTCATGACATATCAATAGAATCACCTTTTTATGGTAAAAATGTTCAATCTATGTTGAAATTAGGAAGAGCACAAGGTGTGGCTATGGTAGCTGGAGAGATAAATAACATAAGTATTACTGAATATGCTCCAAAAAAAATAAAACAAGCTGTTACTGGAAACGGTAATGCCTCAAAAGAACAATTAAATAAAATGGTTCAAAAAATATTAAATATTGAAATTAAAGACTCAAAAAAGCTTGATGCTTCTGATGCTTTAGGAGCTGCCTTATGTCATTTATATCAAAAATCAAATAATCAAACAACAAAAAAATCCTGGAAACAATATATAATTTCTAACCCAGAAAAATTAATTTAAATTTTTTATAATTTTTTTCTGTAGTTCTAAAAATTGATCTTCTGAAAAGTTTAGTCTTTCATTAGAAAAACTCATTTCTTTTTCATTATTAAATGGTATTAAATGTACATGAGCATGAGGAACTTCTAGACCAACAATTGATAGACCAACACGCTCACAACTAACACTCTTTGAAAGAGCGTTAGATACTACTTTTGAAAAAGTCATTATTTTATTCAAATAAATATCATCCAAATCAAAAAAATGATCAACCTCTACTTTTGGAATAACTAATGAATGACCATGAGTTAAAGGGTTTATATCAAGAATAGAAATAAAATTTTTATTTTCATGTAAGATATACGCTGGAATTTCTCTATTTATTATTTTTGTGAAAATTGAAGACATTATTATATAGAGATATCAATTATTTTTAATTTTAACTCACCAGATGGGACATCAATATTAACTGTCTGACCTTTTTCCTTGCCTAATAAACCTTTGCCGATAGGTGATTGAACAGAGATTTTTCCTGATTGAAGATCAGATTCTTCCTCTGATACGATAGTATATTGGAATTCTTTATTAAAAGATAGATTAAGAATTTTAACTTTGGATAATATAGATACTTTATCAGTATTTATTTCAGATTGATCAATTACCCTTGCATTACTAATAGATTCCTCTAATTTAGATATCTTCAATTCATGTAGACCCTGAGCATCTTTTGCTGCATCATACTCGGCATTTTCAGAGAGATCACCTTTATCTCTTGCTTCAGCTATTTGATTTGCAATCTCAGTTCGTCCTTTTGTTTTTAAATAATGTAATTCATCATTTAATTTTTTAAGACCTGACTCTGTAAAATATTTTACTTTACTCATATGATATAGATAAAAAAAACGGACTATATCCGTTATACAAGCAAATATAGTTAATATGAATTAAATTCCTCCCAATAGAAGAGCAACTATGAAGTATATTGCTAAGGCAATCAAATCATTAGTTGTTGTTATAAATGGGCCAGATGCCAAAGCAGGATTAAAATTAAGTTTATCTAAAATAATGGGTGTAATTGTCCCTAGTAAAGAAGATAACATAACTATAGAAAATAAAGAAACAGATACAATAAGAGCAGTTTTTGAATAAATCCCAAAATCTAAATAACCAAAATAATCAAAAGCAATTAATCCTAAGTAAACTAATAGGGATAAGACAACACCATTAATTATTGAAACAAGTAAAACCTTAAATAATCTATTTGTAACGGAACTTTCAAAAGCACTTGGGTTAGATAAACTTTGAATTACAATTGATGATGACTGAATACCAACATTTCCAGCAGTCGCCATGATTAATGGTATAAATAAAGATAATGACAAGAACATCTGGTTATTTTTAAAGTAATTGTTTTCAAAAGATCCTAAAAAAAATGCCCCAAAAAGACCTCCAACTATTCCAATAACAAGCCATGGCAAACGAGCATTAGATAACTTCCATATTGAATCATCTTCTTCTACATCTGAAGTTATACCAGACATAATCTGTCTCTCTTCTTCAGCTGTCTCAGTAATTACATCCACAACGTCATCTATTGTTATCCTACCTAATAATTTACCTCTTTTATTAATTACAGGTAGAACAGTCAGATCATACTTCTGCATAATTTGTGCTACCTCTTCTTGATTCATATGAGTATCAACTGATATTATATAGTCATCATATACATCCTTAATACTCGAGTTGTCTTTAGCTAAAATAATGTCTTTAAGAGATACAGTACCTAATAATTTTCCTTTATCATCTGTTACATATACACTATAAATATTTTCTACATTTTTAGCTTGTTTTTTAATTAATTCTATACATTGATTTATTTTCCAATTTATATTACATTTAACAAGCTCAATAGCCATTAATCCTCCAGCAACATCCTCATCATATTGCAGTAACTCCTTTAAGTTTTTTGATTTTTCTGAATCTTTTATAAATGTTATTACATCATTTCTTTTTTCAAAAAAAAGTTCAGATAATATATCTGCACCATCATCAGAATCAATAATATCCAAATATCGAGCTATCTCATTAGCTGAATATATTTTAAGAAAATTTTGTCTATTGTCTTCATCTAATTCAGAAATAATTTTTGCAGAAATATCGATTTTAATATTATCTAAAACATACTTTGAATCAATAGAATCAAACTCATACAAGAGTTCTGTAATATCTACATAACTAGTATTTTCAAATGATTTTTGGATAAAATCAATGTTTTGATTTTTTATCTCTAATCTAAGTTTTTCTTTAAATTCATTTGTTAGTGAAAACTTCATCATTGTAAAAGTTTAATTTCATTTGAAAGCCATATAAAATCATTCAAGACTAATTGTTCAGCTCTCTTTGAAAATATTTTTTTTGAGGTAAAGTCTTGTGGTAAATTTAGGTTTTTTAAAGAATTTCGCAATGTTTTTCTTCTATTTTGGAACGAATTTTTAACAATACTTTTCAAAAATGAATATGAGACACCAATATCTGACCTTTTATTTCTAACACCTTTAATTACTGAAGAAATAACCCTAGGTGGAGGATTGAAATCTTCAGGTTTTACATCAAAAACATATTCCACATCAAAATAGATTTGTATCAAAACAGATAATATTCCATAACTTTTCTTGCCAGATTTAGAACATATTCTCTCACCAACTTCCTTTTGAACCATAAAGGTAAAGTGATCTATTTTATCTCTTGACTCAAGAATTTTAAAAAAAACCTGAGATGAAATATTATATGGTAAATTACTAATTACTGAGAAATTTTCTTTAAATAAATTTTCGAGTTTAATTTTCAAGATATCCCCATGAATAATTTTAATATTTTTATAAATCTTATTTAAATAATTCACACATTCTAAATCAATTTCTATTAATGTTATTTTAGATCTATTTTCATGAATATATTTAGTCAGAACACCCATTCCAGGACCAATTTCAAGAACATTATTTGTCCCATCAAAAGTATTTGAAATCAATTTCGCAGTGGTTTCATTAATTAAAAAGTGTTGACCTAATTTTTTTTTAGTTTGAATCTTTATCATTAAGATAAATTTGAATGTAAATTTGGAATTATATCAAGAATTTAATGAAAAAAGATATTAACAAAAAAATAATCATAGGCTTTAGCATCGGAGATTACAATGGAATTGGACCAGAAATCTTACTAAAATCATTTATGAATTCTCAATTATTCGATAAGTGCATTCCAATAATTTTTTGTGATAAAAGAATATTAGAATACTATAATAATCGTTTCAATTACAAGTTAAAAATTGAGAAAAAAGATAGTTCAATAACAAAATTCAAGGATAATATTTTATATACAATATCAGATGAAGAGTCACAAATAATTATAAAACCAGGATATATAAGTAAAAAAGCAGGAAATTATTCAATAAAATCTCTAAAAAACTCTATTAAGCATTTAGAAAAAAATGAAATCCATGGACTAGTGACTTTACCAATAAGTAAAATTAATTCTCACTCAGAATTTTTTTCATTCCCTGGTCACACTGAATTTTTAAAGTCAAAGTATAATGTAGAAGATAATATCATGATTATGTATTCAAAAAAGATGATTATTGGATTTCATACTGGACATATTAAGTTAAAAGATGTCCCAACATATATCAAAGAAACTTTGATAAAGAAAAAATTAAAACTATTTCTAAACATTTTAAAAAATGACTTTAATAAGAAATATCCTAAAATTGCAATTTTAGGATTAAATCCTCACGCTGGTGAAAGCGGAATGTTAGGTTCAGAAGAAATAAAAAAAATAGATCCAATTATCAAAGAATTAAATAATAAAAGAAAAAATTTTGAAGGTCCTTTTTCGGCCGATGCTTTTTTTGGGGCAAAAGAATTTAAAAATTATGATGGTGTTTTTTCATGGTATCACGATCAAGGATTAGTAGGGTTTAAATCATTTTCTTTTGAAGATGGTGTTAATTATACAGGAGGTCTCCCTATTGTAAGGACTTCCCCAGATCATGGGACTGCATTTAACGTCTCAGGAAAAGGAATTGCCAATGAAAATTCTTTGATAGAATCAATCAAGTTAAATATTAGAATTATAAATCAAAGAATGTTTTCTAAATAAGAGATTTGGTAATATTTTTGCGGACATATTTATAATTATGGATAAAAAATTTCTTAGAAAATTTGATGTAAAAATTCAAAGTTTATCAAATAATAAACATTCATTTTTATTTGAATTTAATCATAGTCTTTTAGAACATTTCTCTGAGGAAATTGAAATGAAAAATACATTTGGAGAATGTAATTTAGAAATAGTTAAGACAGATATGATGTTAAACGCTACTTTTTCTATAAAAGGTTCTACTGAATTAATTTGTGACAGAACATTAAAAAATTTTATTCATCCAATAAATATAGAAAACAAAATATTATTCAAATTTGGTGATTTTGATGAAGAAATATCTGAAGAAATGATAGTTATTGAAAGAAATAAATCAATAATTAACATAGCAAAATATATTTATGAGTTTGTTATTTTAAAAATTCCAGTAAAAAGATTACACCCTTCTTTAAAAAATGAAGATAATATTGATAATTTTGTATTTAGAACAAATGTTATTAAAAAAACTGATCCAAGATTGGATCCATTAAATAAATTAAAATAAATTAAAATGGCACATCCAAAACGTAAAACCTCAAAAACCAGAAGAGACAAAAGGAGAACTCATTACAAAGCAACTGCAAAAAAATTTGTTGTTTGCTCAACTACTGGAGAGTCTCACCTTCCACATAGAGCATATTGGTATGAAGGCAAACTATACTATAAGGGTAAAGTAGTTCTAGAAAAAGAAGCAGTAGCTTAATTTTCATCAAATTTATGTCCTCAAAAAAATATAAAGCTTGTATTTCTGGGGTACATGGTTATGTGCCTGATTATGTTCTAACTAATTCTGAGATTGAAAAATTAGTAGATACCACAGATGAATGGATTGTCACAAGAACTGGCATTAAAGAAAGAAGAATTTTAAAAGGCGAATTACAAGGGACATCTGTTCTAGGCGTAAGATGTTTAGAGGGGCTACTAGAGAAAACCAATACTAATCCTAAAGATATCGATCTAATAATTGTTGCTACTGTTACACCAGACATGTTTTTTCCTTCAACAGCAAATTTAATAGCTGATAAAGTTGGTGCATCAAAC
>Ga0208407_1000932_pt1 | contig 13631 bp, 11 predicted proteins | sample ETNtaG_9_FD_185775 | JGI IMG/M metagenome (GOLD analysis project Ga0208407, IMG submission 185775) | Marine microbial and viral communities from oxygen minimum zone, Eastern Pacific Ocean - ETNP201406SV69 (SPAdes) (version 2) | ecosystem: Environmental > Aquatic > Marine > Oceanic ...
TAGATTCGACGGGTGACTAAAGGTTATTCTTTCGTTCGGGATTGTTCCACCGTGACGGGCAAATTTATAATTGCTAACGAAAGTTACGCACTTGCTGCATAATTAACTTTGTTAATTAAGTAGACGGGGTCCGGGGCACCTGGCAACAGAACGCCCCTTAAATATAATAAAATGTGTATTTATTTTTTTAATTCTGCTTGAGCAGCAGCCAATCTAGCAATAGGAACTCTGTAAGGAGAACAGGAAACATAATTTAGGCCCGCTCTGGAGCAAAACTCAATACTTTTAGGATCACCACCATGTTCACCACAAATTCCAAGTTTCAATTTTTTATTTTGGCTTTTTCCTTTTTCAACAGCAATTTCAACTAAATCAGCAACCCCATCATCTATTGAAACAAATGGATCAATTGAAAATATCTTATTATCTAAATAATCATTTAAAAATTTTCCACTATCATCCCTACTAATTCCAAAAGTAGTTTGAGTTAAGTCATTAGTACCAAAACTAAAAAACTCAGCATGTTTAGCTATTTCTTTAGCTTTAATTGCAGCTCTTGGAAGCTCAATCATTGTACCAACCATAAATTCTATTTTTATCTTATTTTGTTTTTGAACTTCGCTGGCAATATTAATTACTAAATCTTTCATTATTTTAATTTCAGCTTCAGTAGAAACTAAAGGAATCATAATTTCTGGAAAAGCTGATTTAATTTTTTTCTTTTTAAGTTCTACTAACGCTTCAAAAATAGCTCTACATTGCATCTCGTAAATTTCTGGAAAAGATATGCCAAGCCTACAACCTCTATGACCTAACATCGGATTTTGCTCATGTAGCTCTTCTATTCTAGATTCCACCTCTTTTACTGAAAGACTCACTACATTTGCCACTTCATTAATTTCTTTTTCTGTTCTGGGTAAAAATTCATGAAGAGGAGGATCTAACAACCTAACGGTAACTGGCAGACCACTCATAATTTTAAAAATTTCTACAAAATCTTTTTTTTGATGAGGTAAAAGTTTATCAAGTGCTTTTGCTCTATCTTCTTTAGTTTTAGATAAAATCATTTCACGAACAGATAAAATTCTTTCTTCATCAAAAAACATATGCTCAGTTCTACAGAGACCTATGCCCTCTGCTCCAAAATCTTTAGCTGTTTTTGTATCCTTGAGTGTTTCTGAATTTGTTCTTATATTTAATTTTCTGAAACTATCAGCCCAAAACATTAACTTTGAAAAATCTCCAGAAATTTCTGGTTTTACTTTTGCTACACTTCCTGAAATAATTCTACCTGTAGATCCATCGATAGTTATGATTTCACCCTCTTTAATTTCCATAGATGAGGTTTTAAATGTTTTATTCTCGTAATTTATATCAATTTCACTTGAACCAGAAACACACGGTCTGCCCATTCCTCTAGCAACTACTGCTGCATGACTTGTCATTCCTCCTCTTGCAGTTAAAATCCCTTTAGCTGCATGCATCCCTTGAATGTCCTCAGGTGAAGTTTCCACTCTAACTAAAATTGTATCTTGCATCATTCCAGCTAATCTCTCAGCTTCTTCTGACGTAAATACTACTTTTCCACTTGCGGCACCGGGTGACGCAGGAAGGCCGTTCGCAATAACATTTATTGAACTTTTTTCATCTAAAGTAGGATGAAGCAATGTATCCAAAGAATTAGGGTCAATTCTTAATACAGCTTCTTTTTTTGAAATTAACTTTTCTTTTACCATGTCAACAGCAATCTTAACTGCTGACTTCGCAGTTCTTTTTCCAGATCTTGTCTGAAGCATCCAAAGTTTTTTATTTTCAACTGTAAACTCAACGTCTTGCATATCCTTGTAATACTTTTCCAATTTTTTTAAAATTTTATAAAGTTGTTGATAAACTTTAGGCATAACCTCTTCCATTGATAGAGCTTTTACTTTTGCCTGTTGTCTTGCTTTTTTAGTAATGTATTGAGGAGTTCTTGTGCCAGCAACAACATCTTCACCTTGTGCATTAATTAAATATTCTCCATATATTTCATTTAATCCATCTGATGGATTCCTTGTAAAAACCACTCCAGTTGCACAATCTTCCCCCATATTACCAAAAACCATCGATTGTACATTTACCGCTGTTCCCCATTCAGATGGAATTTGATTTAATTTTCTGTAGACTTTAGCTCTATTACTTTCCCAAGATAAAAATACCGCGCAGATAGCTCCCAACAATTGTTCATAAACATCTTGTGGAAAATCTTTTTTAGCTTTTTCTTTAACAGTTCTTTTAAAATCTATTATTAATCCATCCCAGTCGCTCTCATCTAGATCTGTATCTAGAAGAACTCCTTTGGTGAGTTTATAATTTTCAATTAATTCTTCAAAATGATATCCCTCAACTCCCATTACTACATTGCTATACATTTGAATAAACCTTCTATAGCTATCTTTAGCAAATCTTCCATTAGAAGTTTTTAAAGCTAGCGCATTTACAGTTTTATCATTTAAACCAAGGTTTAAAATTGTATCCATCATTCCAGGCATTGATACTCTGGCTCCTGATCTAACCGAAAGGAGTAAAGGGTTCTTTAAATCCCCAAACTTGTTTCCAACATCTTTTTCAATAACTTTTAATTCTTTTTTAATTTGAGCAACTAAATTTTTATTCAATTTTTTTTTATCTATATAAAAAAGCTCACATACTTTAGTTGAAATTGTAAATCCTGGAGGTACTGGAAGTCCCATTCTTCCCATCTCAGAAAGGTTAGCCCCTTTGCCACCTAAAAAATTCTTAGAGTTTTTAATCTTTTTACTATCTTTAGATTTAAAATTTAAGATAAGTTTTTTCATTAGTGGGAATCGATTAAAGAAAAATTAACATAATAATCGAACGTTTTACATAACATTTGAATTAGTTCCAGTCTGTTTTTCTTAATTGCGAGGTCTTTCTCATTTACGATTACATTATCGAAGAAATCAAAAACTACTTTTTTTGACTCAGCTAAATTAGTAAGTGATTGCTCAAAATTCTCGTCTCTATTGATACTTTGAAAATATTTTCTTAATTCGTTAATCTTTTTAAATAAATTTTTTTCAAGTTCTGTTTTAAAAATACCAGGATCAGTTGTATTTGATATGTCAAGTTTATGCCCTTTTAATTCACTATCCAATATATTTGATGCTCTTTTGTAGCTTGAAATAAGATCAATTCCATCTGGCTTATCAATAATTTTATTTAAAGTTTTAGCTTTACCAAAAATAACAACCGATTGATCTAAATTAAAAGAATTTGTTGAAGCCTGAATAATATCATGACGTATTTTCTCTTCTTTCATGTAAAATTTTAATCTATCCATCAAAAAATCAGATAATTCTTTTTGTAAAAATTCATTTTTAAATTCAAAACCTTGATCTAAGTATAAACTTGATGAATAGCTAATTAAGTCTCTTATTTTAAAATCTTTTTTATTTTCAACTATTGTTTTTATTATTCCTAAAGCAAGTCTTCTTAAGGCAAATGGATCTTTAGAACTAGTTGGTTTTTGGTTTATTCCAAAAAATCCAACAAGTGTGTCTATTTTATCAGCTAACGAAAGAGCAATACTATAAGGTTTCTTTGGTACTTTTGAGTTAAAGCCTGTAGGTAAATATTGCTCACTTATCGCAAGAGATATCTCTTTTTCAAAACCTTGCGCATCAGCAAAATAACTGCCCATAATTCCTTGAAGTTCTGGAAACTCTCCCACAAGTTCAGAAACCAAATCTACTTTACAAATTGATGCAGACAATTCTACTTTTTCCTTGCTGATTAATAATTCATCTGAAAGCATTCCCCCAAGTTTTCTCATCCTTTGAACTTTATCAAAGTAAGTTCCTAATCCTTTAAAATAATTCATAGATTTTAATTTTGAAACTCTTTTGACTAAATTTTGAGATTTATCTTTCTTCCAGAAGAATTCGGCATCACTCAATCTGGCTTCTACAACTCTTTCATTTCCTAATTTTATGAAACCTTTTGTGTCTTTTTTATTTGTTACAACTAAAAATTCATTTGTAATATTTCCTTTTTTATCAAAAGTTGGAAAATATTTTTGATGATGCTGCATAGTAATAATTAAAATTTCTTTTGGAATATTAAGAAATTTTCTATCAAATTGACATAATATGACGTTTGGTTGATCTGTTAAACCTACAACTTCATCAAGTAGTTTTGGATTACTTTCAATCTTTATATTTTTCTTATTTGTAATTTCGTTTAATTTTCTTTCTATTAAATTTTTTCTTTTTTCGTGATCAATAACAATATTTAATTTTTTAAAAAAATTACTGTATTCCTTAAAGTCATTAAATATTTTTCTCTTTTCCTCATATTCTTTATCAATAAAAGTTGCGTTTGATGAAGCCAAGTGGTGAAAATCAAAAGTTAATTTTGTTTTATTAAATACTGCTAATATTGATTTTAATGGTCTGCCCCAATTTAAATCAAACTCACCCCACTTCATTGATTTTTTCCACTGAATTTTTTGTAACACTAGAGGTACAAATTCTTCTAACAAGTCATGGGTATTAAGTTTTTTTGACTTTGTCTTAAAAAAATAAAACTGCCCTTTATCTATTTTTTTTTTAAAAAGGTCTTTTTTGGATATATTATTTGATCTAATAAAACCTTCTAATGCTAATTCAGGAGCTTCTATATTGGGTCCTTTAATTTCTTCAGATTTAAAGATTATCTTTTTTTGTAGACCTTCAAATACAATTATTAATCTATTGGGTGTTGAATATGATGAGCTTTTTTTAAAAGAAATAAATTTTTCATCAAATAATTTATTAAAACTTTCTAATAAATCTTCCCTCAAGTTCTTTTGAAGAGATGAGGGTATTTCCTCACTAAATAATTCTAAAAAAAAATCTGACATCTAACTTTGACTGTCTAACCAAATTCCTGCAGCAGCTTTTGTAATATCTCTAATTCTGCCTATATATCTTGCTCTTTGCGCTACACTTATGGCTCCACGTGCATCTAAAACATTAAATACATGACTTGCTTTTAAACATTGATCATATGCAGGTAATGATATTTTTTTTTCTACAAGAGATTTTGCTTCCAATTCATGCATATCAAACATCTTTAATAAACTATCTATGTTTGCATATTCAAAGTTATATGCTGAAAATTCTTTTTCTGCTTGATGAAAGACATCTCGATACTTTACTCCCTCATCATTCCATAATAGATCGTAAACATTTTTTTGTTGTTGTGTAAACATACATATTCTTTCTAAACCATAAGTAATTTCTACTGAAACAGGCTTGCATTCAAAGCCTGCCATTTGCTGAAAGTATGTAAATTGTGTTATTTCCATACCATCACACCAAACTTCCCAACCTAAACCAGCCGCACCTAATGTTGGGCTTTCCCAATCATCTTCAGCAAATCTAATATCATGTTCATTATGATCAATCCCAATGACTGATAAACTATTAAGATATAATTTTTTTATATTATCTGGCGAAGGTTTTATCAAAACTTGAAATTGATAATAATGCTGTAATCTATTAGGATTGTCTCCATATCTTCCATCTGTAGGTCTTCTTGATGGCTGAACATAAGCAGCCTTCCAAGGTTTTGACCCCAATGATCTTAAAGTTGTTGCAGGATGAAATGTTCCCGCTCCAACCTCCATGTCATAAGGTTGTAAAATAATACATCCCTTTTTACTCCAAAATTTTTGAAGGTTTAAAATTGTTTCTTGAAATGATTGAGTTTTTTGTTTTGGTTTTTTTGTTTTAGAAACCATATCTTTGCCAGATTGACCTTTCATCTAAAATGTTGGCTAATTGATCTACTTGATTGTTTGATGATGAAAGTTTTTGACTAAGCCAACCTTTGGTTTTTTCAAATTTTTTAACAACTACATCATCTCCAAATTTTTCTTTTAAAACTTGATGAGCATCCCCTATTCCATCTATTAGTCCTAAATCTTTTGCTTTGCTACCTGACCAAAATTCTCCTGAAAAAAGTTCAATCTCAGATTTCTTTAATTTAGAACCTCTACTTTTTTCTACTACGTCTATAAAATCTTTATGCAGATCTAATTGAATTCTTTTTAATCTTTCAATGTCCTCATTTTTTTCTTCTAGAAATGGATCTAATGTACTTTTGTTTTTACCAGCAGTATGAACTCTTCTTTCCACGCCAATTTTTTTTATTAATTCTGTAAATCCAAATGATGAATAGATCACTCCAATAGATCCTATAATTGAACTTGAGTTTGCATAAATTTCATCGCCAGCACATGAAATAAGATAACCTCCAGATGCTGCTACATCTTCAGCAAATACAATTACTTTTTTTTTATTTTTTTTAGCTTCTTGTCTAATCAAACTATAAATTAAGTGTGACTGAACAGGTGATCCACCAGGCGAATTAATAGTAATTGCAACACAAGCAGCTTTCTTTAATGAAAAAGCCTTTTTTATAAGCTCTTCTTGTCCAGAAAGATCAATTCCTTGTTTAAATTTTCCAGCATTTCCTATAACTCCACTTAACTTTATATGAGCTACTGTCTTTTTCTTTCTTAAAAAAGAAAACATTGTTATTCCTTATAGAATTAATAATTGAATATATAGTCTACTTATAATTAAAGAAATAGGTGCGTCAATTGATAAGTAATATATAAAACTTAATTATACTAATTTAAATTGATTATGGGAACAGTAGTACAGCTTAAAAATCAGATAAACGATTCGTATTTTCAACTTAAAAATTCTGTTGAAGACAAACTTGTTCTAACTGAAGAAAAAATAAAATCAAAATTAGCTAGTGATGTTGAATTGGTACAAAAAATGACCGACTATCATATTGAAACAGGAGGAAAAAGACTGCGAGCTCTTTTAACATTAGGAGCTGCAAAGCTGTGTGGGTATACTAAAGGTTCTAGAGATGTAAATCTTGCAGCTTGTGTAGAATTAATTCATAGCGCAACATTAATGCATGATGATGTAATTGATGAAGGTGCTGTAAGAAGAGGAAAAGAAACTCTGAATAAAGTTTGGGATAATCATTCGTCAATTTTAATTGGGGATTATTTGTTAAGTAGATGCTTTGAAATGATGGTGGAAGATGGAAACTTAGAAATTTTAAAATTATTATCATCAACCTCTTCAAAGATTGCCCAAGGAGAAATCTTACAACTTCAACATAAAGGTGAAGTTGACATGCTTGAAGAAACTTATTTAAAAATTATTTCAGCAAAAACTGCGGAGCTATTTGCGGCTGCAACAAAAGTAGGTGCAATTTTATCTGATACAGATACAAAAGAAAAAGATGCACTTGAATTTTATGGAAGAAATCTTGGGCTTACTTTTCAAATTGCTGATGATACTCTTGATTATAATTCTGATATTAAATTATTTGGAAAAAAAGTTGGTCAAGATTTTTTTGAAGGAAAAATAACATTGCCTGCAATCTTACTTTTTCAAAAAATAAACTTAAATGAAAAAAAATTGTTAGTTGAGCTATTTAATAAAGATACAAGAAATAGCAATGACTTTAAAAAAGTAATTTCTCTAATAAAAAAATACAACATTATCGAAGAATGCTATCAAAAAGCTCAACATTACATTAATCTTGCCTCAAATTCTTTAACTGCATTTGAAGACTCTAAAGAAAAAGAAATTCTTAAAAGTCTAACTTCATTTAGTTTAAATAGAAATTTTTAAGGATTTAATAAAGATTTTATCCAATTGCCACTTTTGTCAGCAGTGTAGTTTAATCTTTCGTGAATTCTGTTCTCTCCATCTAACCAAAATTCAATTCTTGTTGGTGATAAATTCCAACCAGACCAATGTTTAGGTCTTGGTACATTATTTTCATCATTAAATTTTTGTTTATATTCTTTAATTGAATTTGCAAGTTCATCCCTACTATTTAATTCTTTACTTTGTTTTGATGACCAAGCGCCAATTCTACTTTCATAGTCTCTTGAATTGTAATATTGATCAGCAACTTTGTCATCTACCTGTGTTATCATTCCACTAATTCTTACTTGTCTTAAAAGGCTTTTCCAATGAAAACACATTGCAGCATTAGGGTTTTCTTTTAATTCATTTCCTTTTTGACTATTTAAATTAGTATAAAACACAAATCCATTTTTATTAAATTCTTTTAACAAAACCATTCTGACTGATGGAAAGTTTTCTTTATTTGATGTTGCTAATGAAAATGCGTTAGGATCATTTGGTTCTGATTTTTTTGCTTCATCTATCCAGATTTTGAATAGCTGAATAGGGTCATCTAGATCTAAAAAACAATGATTAAGCCCAAGTAAGTTTTTTTGATTCATAATTTAAACAAAATAATCTATATAATATAAATAATGTCATTTAATACTTTTGGAAAGCTATTTCGATTCTCAACTTGGGGTGAATCTCATGGTCCTGCTATAGGCTGTATAGTTGATGGTTGTCCACCAAACATAAATCTTAAAGAACAAGACATACAAGTAGAGCTAGATAAAAGAAAACCAGGACAATCGAAATTTACAACTCAAAGAAAAGAAGATGATAAAATTCAAATATTGTCTGGTGTCTTTGAGGGAAAAACTACAGGAACACCCATTTCACTTATTATTTATAACAAAGATATGAGATCAAAAGATTATGGCAATATAAAAGATAAATTTAGACCGGGTCATGCTGATCTAACTTATTTTAAAAAATATGGAATAAGAGATTACAGAGGCGGCGGAAGATCTTCAGCAAGAGAAACTGCAGCTAGAGTTGCAGCAGGTGCAATAGCAAAACTAGTTTTACAAAAAAAATTAGGTAAAAAATTTAAAGTTGTAGGTGCCGTAACTCAATTAGGGATATTAGGTTGTGATAAAAATCAATGGGATGATAAAGTAATTTTAAAAAATTCATTTTTCTGCCCAGATAAATCAATGATAAAACTTTGGGAAAAATATTTGTTAAGTGTTAGAAAGTCTGGATCTTCTTGTGGTGCTGTGATTGAAATAAGAGCAAGAGGAATACCTGCTGGACTAGGTGCTCCAATTTATTCAAAACTAGACTCTGATATAGCTTCAGGTTTAATGAGTATAAATGCTGTTAAAGGAGTAAATATTGGATCGGGAATGAATTCGGCACAATTATCCGGAGAGCAAAACTCAGATGAGATTTCTCAAAAAGGTAAAAATTTAAAATTTACCTCTAATAATGCTGGAGGGATCTTGGGTGGAATATCAAGTGGTCAAGAAATTATTGCTTCGTTTGCGGTAAAACCTACATCGTCAATTTTAACAACAAGAAAAACAATTAATAAATTTGGAAAAAATACCACTATATCAGTTAAAGGTAGACATGATCCTTGTGTGGGAATAAGAGCAGTCCCTGTTGGTGAGGCCATGATGAATTGCGTTTTATTAGATCATTACTTAATGCACAAAGCTCAATGTAGATAAATCTATTTTTAATTTTCAACTACTTTAATAGAATCTTTTGTAAATAAAACATCTAAGATTTTTTTTGAAATTTGAGAAGCATTTAGTCCAGCAACATCGTACATTTTTTTAGGATTATCTTGCTCAATAAAAGCATCTGGCAATGTCATTGCCCTAAACTTTAATCCTTTGTCAAATATACCCTTCTCTGCTAGTAAGTTTTTAACATGAGAACCAAAACCACCTATTGATCCTTCTTCTATAGTAATCATTACTTTATGTTCTCTAGCTGATTTCAAAATAAGCTCTTGATCCAAAGGTTTAGCAAATCTTGCATCAACAATTGTTACTGACACACCTTTATTCTTTAATTCTTCAGCTGCTAATTTGCATTCTTCAAGCCTTGTTCCTAAGCTTAAAATACAAACTTGGTTTCCTTCTTGAACAATTTTCCCTTTACCAATTTCAATCTTTTCATCAATTGAAGGTAAATCAAGGCCTACTCCTGTTCCTCGTGGATATCTAATTGCACTTGGTTTGTTATTAATATCAATTGAAGTGTTTATCATTTTTACTAACTCGACTTCATCACTTGCTGCCATCACAATAAAATTAGGCAGAGTTGATAAATAAGTAATGTCAAATGAACCAGCATGTGTTGATCCATCTGCTCCAACTAAACCCGCTCTATCTATCGCAAATCTTACTGGTAAACTTTGAATAGCCACATCATGAACAACCTGATCATAAGCTCTTTGTAAAAAAGTAGAGTAAATTGCAGCATAAGGCTTATAACCTTCAGTAGCTAAACCAGCGGCAAAAGTTACAGCATGTTGCTCAGCTATACCAACGTCAAACATTCTTTTAGGAAATTCTTTTCCAAAAATGTCCATACCTGTACCACTTGGCATTGCAGCTGTAATTCCAACAACTTTACTATCTTTTTGAGCATGCTTAACTAACGTGTTAGCAAATATTTTTGTATATGCTGGAAGGTTACTGCCACTTTTAACCTGCTCACCTGTCTCAATATTGAATTTTGAAACACCATGATAATGATCTGTTGCTTTTTCAGCATATGAATAGCCTTTTCCTTTTTGGGTTTTAATATGGATCATAATTGGACCTTCATGCTTAGAATCTCGTGCATTTTTTAATATCGGAATAAGAGTTGTTAAATCATGGCCATCAATTGGACCTGCATAATAAAAGCCTAATGAACTAAATAAAGTACCTCCAGTAACTGCTGTTCGCAGAAAATCTTCAGCTTTACCTGCTTTAGCGCTAAATCTTTTTGAAAACGCAGAAGCAATCAACTTAAATGTTTCTCTGAGACTAAAATAAATTTTTCCAGTAAATAACTTCGCCAGATAAGTTCTCATAGCACCTACTGGTTTTGCAATTGACATATCATTGTCATTTAAAACAACAATCATTTTTGTTTTTGAAGCTCCTGCATTGTTCATAGCTTCATAAGCCATCCCTGCACTAATTGCGCCATCTCCAATTACAGCTATTACATTAGAGGATTTATTTGCTAATTTATTTGCTTCAGCTATTCCTAGTGCTGAAGATATAGACGTTGAGCTATGAGCAGCGCCAAAAGGATCGTATTCACTCTCTGATCTTTTTGTAAATCCTGACAACCCATTTCCTTGTCTTAAAGATCTAATCTTATTTTTTCTTCCAGTTAAAATTTTATGTGGATAAGATTGATGTCCAACATCCCAGATTAATTTATCATTAGGTGTATCAAAAACATAATGGAGAGCTACGGTCAGTTCGACAACACCTAAACCGGCTCCTAAATGTCCTCCAGTTTCAGATACCGCGCCAATCATCTCTTCTCTAACTTCGTCAGAGACTTTTTGTAAATCATGTTCTGATAGCTTTCTTAAGTCAGATGGAAAATTTATATCATTTAAAAATTTATAATTTTTCATCATCTATCTCTATTTAAAATATAATCTAATGTTTCTCTAATATTTTTAGATTTTGTACCATATTTATCTAATCTTTTATTGGTTTTTAAGATAATCTTATCACAATATTTAATTGCATTCATATATCCCATCAAACTTATAAGTGTTGCTTTGCCTTTTTTTTTATCTTTTCCTGTTTTTTTTCCAGCTATTTTTGAACTACCCTTAAAATCAATTAAATCATCTGCTATTTGAAACAACAAACCAATATTAGAACCAATATTCTCAAAAAATTTTATTTCATTAATGTTTTTATTTTTAATGATTGCTGGGACCGCACAACAAAAACTGAATAATTTACCTGTTTTTTTTATTTCCATCTCTATAATTTTTTTTTTAGAAATTTTCTTTTTTTCATAACTTAAATCTAAGTATTGACCACCTGCTATACCTAAATGCCCTGAACATTCTGATAATTTTTTAATCAAATTTATTTGAATTTTTTTTTTAATTTTTAAACTAGGACTAGCTAAAATTTCAAACGCCATTGTAAGTAAAGAATTTCCAGCAAGTACAGCTGTAGATTCTCCAAATTTAATGTGGGTTGACGGTTTACCTCTTCTTATCTTGTCGTTATCCATACATGGTAAATCATCATGTATTAAAGAATAGGCGTGAATACATTCAACGGCCGCACCTATGGCAATTAATGTTTTGTAATCAATTGATAGCAATGAGCCGATATCAATTAGAATTTTAGATCTAATTTTTTTTCCACCAGGAAACAAACCATAATTCATTGCTGGAATTAATTTAGAGTTATTTTGCTTAGCAATAAATTTCTTCAAGAAAAAGTTGGTGTCTCTTGCAATCTTATTTAGCTTGATATTCATTTCTTTTTAACAATTTCTTTGACTTTTTTGTTAGTTTCCTCTCCTAGAGATCTAAAGCTCTTATGAAATTTTTTTTCAATAATATTATTTAACTTTAATAATTGCTGATAGCTTTCAACCGAGTTATTAAGATCTTTTTCATTTTCTAAAGCCTCTATTATTTGATTTGCTTGATCTGTTAGGTCTTCAAGCGTACTTGCATCATTATCAGGTAGTAAATTTTTATCTTTCATATAATAATAATTATTAATACATGAAATCTATTCAATCAAATATCAAAAAAGCTAAACAATATTTAGATAAAAATCATTGTATAGCTGTGCCTACTGAAACTGTCTATGGACTGGCTGGAAATGCTTATTCAGACATATCTGTGAAAAAAATATTCAGATTGAAAAAAAGACCTACAAACAACCCTCTAATTGTTCATTATTCAGATATCAATAAACTTAAAATTGATTGTCATATTAACGATAATTTTATCAAGCTCTATAAAGAGTTTTCTCCTGGGCCCATTACATTTATCTTAAAATTAAAAAAAGAGTCTAAAATTTCCAAGTTAGTAACTAATAACCAAAAAACTCTTGCTGTTCGTTTTCCCAAACATCCTTTGTTTAAAAAACTACTTAAAAATTTGTCTTATCCATTGGCAGCTCCTAGCGCAAATATATCAACCAGATTAAGTTCTGTTCAAGCATCTGATGTGATAGAAGAATTTGGATCAAAAATTAGATATGTTTTAGACGGAGGAAAATGTCAAATTGGCATAGAATCAACGATCATTAATCTGTTAAATAAACCAACAATACTTAGATTTGGAGGATTAGATATTTCTGGAATAAATAGAATATTAAAAAAAAAAGTTTTAGTAAAAACTAATTCAAAAAAGAAAATTGCTCCTGGTCAGTTTCCTTTACATTACTCTCCCGGCATTCCATTAAGAACAAATGTAATAAAACCAAAAATAGATGAAGCTTTTGTATTGATAAAAAAAAGAAAAACTTCATCTAAAAATTATTACTATTTAAGTAAAAAAAATAATCTTCGGCAATCTGCTAAAAATCTATACACATTATTAAGAAAAATTAAAAAAGATGGTTATAAATTCATTGCAGTTGAAAAGATTCCAAATAAAGGAATTGGCAAAACAATTAATGATAGATTGAAAAGAGCTTCAAGATATTAAATGATAAAATCAATTGAAGTAATAAATTTATCAAAAAGAGAAAGGTACTTTAATCAATTTTAGTGAATAAATTGGCGCGCCTGCTAGGAGTCGAACCCAGAACCTCCTGATCCGAAGTCAGGCGCTCTATCCAGTTGAGCTACAAGCGCATATAGTATTAATATTACATTTTATGGAAAAAAACATTAGTTTTATAGTTGAAG
>Ga0208407_1000937_pt1 | contig 13590 bp, 4 predicted proteins | sample ETNtaG_9_FD_185775 | JGI IMG/M metagenome (GOLD analysis project Ga0208407, IMG submission 185775) | Marine microbial and viral communities from oxygen minimum zone, Eastern Pacific Ocean - ETNP201406SV69 (SPAdes) (version 2) | ecosystem: Environmental > Aquatic > Marine > Oceanic ...
ACAGATACATCTGGTGTCCAAGTTCCATGATGGGATCATATTAATGGCACCCACCCTGGTCAGTGAAGACTATGAGAAGATCTTAAATAAGGTCCGGCCATTCCCCATTATCTCTATTGCCCCTGTTGATGGGAACATACTTCCGACCATCACATTTGATTCATATGAAGGAGGCAGATTGGCTGGGAAGACATTGATCGATGCAGGCTTTAAGAATTTTGGTATCATCACTGGTCCAATGATAAAATGGGAGGCAAATCTCAGAAAAAATGGATTCAGTGATGCACTGCAAAAGAGTGGATTTAAAATTGATTGGGAATTCCAAGGAGATTATTCATTTGCCTCTGGAGAGACAGCTTTCAAAGACATACGACAAAATGGAACGAGAGGATTGGGCATATTCTCATCAAATGACCAAATGGCACTTGGATTTTTACATACTGCCTTGGAAAATGGAATGGCCATACCTGGGGATTTTGGGATGGTCGGATACGATAACATGCCCTATAGCAAGGTATTTTATCCAAAACTATCAACAATTGGCACAGACCTGGATCTTTTGGCAGAAGCATCACTTGAATCCCTAAGATCAAAGATCAGAGATAATAATGAAAAAAAGACCAATTCAACCACCACACTGCTTCCAGTAGAAATGGTAAAAAGAAGGACCCATGCAAATGAAAACAGTTTATAGAATGATCAACTTATTGATGTTTGTTATCCTCATAAGTGGATGTACAGGCACAGACCATCAAAGAGAACGTTTTGTTGAAGAACTTGTACAAAAGATGACGCTTGATGAGAAGGTCGGACAGATGACCCAAGTGGACAAGAGAATGTTGGACAGCGAAGAAGACATAGCAAAGTATTTTTTGGGTTCCATCCTCAGTGGAGGTGGGTCGGTCCCTGATGACAATACCCCCAAAGGATGGGTCAATATGATCAACAGCTATCAAGGACAGGCTCTTTCAACGCGGCTCAAGATACCTCTGGTATATGGCATAGACGCAGTACATGGTCACAATAATGTTGTTGGGGCAACCGTATTCCCGCATAATATCGGCCTCGGTTGTAGTAATAACCCTGACCTGATATATAGGGTGAATCACGCCACAGCTGTTGAGGTTGCTGCCACAGGCCTCCACTGGACATTCTCACCTTGCATCACGGTGCCTCAAGACGACCGTTGGGGTAGGCAATATGAGGGGTTCAGTGAGTCCACTGAGATAGTTACCAGACTCTCCCATGCCGCGATAACCGGCTATGAGGATGCCTTGGACATCTTTGACGGAAGGAAGATCGCCGCTTGCGCAAAACACTTCATAGGTGATGGAGGAACCAGTTGGGAGACCGGTTCTCTAGAGGAAGGAATACACACCTATAAGATTGATAGAGGGGACACGCGCCTAACCGAGGAAGAGCTCAGAAAGGTTCATCTCCCTCCCTATCTAGAGGCTATAAGGGCGGGCGTCAAGACAGTAATGATCAGTTTCAATAGTTGGAATGGAATCAAATGTCACGGAAGTAAATATTTGATCAATGACCTATTAAAGACCGAACTCGGATTCGAGGGGCTCGTAGTGACAGATTGGGCAGGCATCGATGAGATCCCTGGTGACTACAAATCTGATATCATCACATCGATCAATGCTGGCATCGACCTGGTCATGGTCCCTGGATCGCTTTATGGACAAAATCATTATAAGACCTTCATTGATCTATTGAAAGAATCGGTCGAGGAAGGTTCCATCCCCATATCAAGGATCGATGAAGCAGTGACCAGGATACTACGCGTAAAATACGATCTGGATCTATTTGAATCTCCATATGGGAATATCGAATACGTAGATCAGGTTGGATCTAAGGACCATCGACAAGTAGCACGCGATGCTGTGAGGATGAGTATGGTATTAATGAAAAATGAATCAAATGTTCTGCCACTGAAAAAAGATGAAAAGATCACGATCGTGGGATCAGGGGCAAATAATCTAGGAATGCAAAACGGAGGATGGACCGTTGAGTGGCAGGGGAAGACCAGACCAGATCTTGAGATACTGGACCAGAATGGTAACGGCACCATCAACTCCAAAGAGGTGTCCTCTTATTTCAAGGGGATATACGATGTAAAATATGATGCTGGAAATGCAAGCTCATTCTTTAATAATATGGACAAGAATTCAGATGGGTCTGTCAATAAGAATGAATTTGAACTTTATGAGAGATCATCTCCATTTCAGCCAAGTGGAACGAGCATACTAGAAGGGATAATGGAAGCAACAGATGGGAAAGGCTCGGTCACCTACGACCCAAGAGCAGATAATTTGTCAAAAGATGGTGTGGTTATCGCAGTGATCGGCGAATATCCCTATGCTGAGGGTTATGGTGATAGTCCAACCATTGGACTAAATAGCTTCGATGAGGCAGTTCTTGAAAGATGCTATAAATCTGGTAATCAGGTCATTGTCATCATACTATCAGGAAGGCCACTGGTCATTAAGGACCATGTCGATAGATGGAACGGGTTCATCGCGGCCTGGCTACCAGGCATGGCAGGCGAGGGCGTGTCAGACGTGCTTTTTGGAGATTTCTCACCAACAGGGAAACTTAGTTTTTCTTGGCCCCGAGATACTGGACAATTACCCCTAAATGAAGGAGACCAAGACTACGATCCACTTTTCCCATTTGGACACGGACTTAGTTATTAATTAAATTGATCTTCAACAGAATCAAGTGCCCATGCGATATTTAATTAGATCATCTTTTCTTCTATTGATTTTCTCACTTCCTTTTGGACAATCGGTTCGATTGAATGAGATCGTCACTAGTAATGGGGATAATCTATATGATGAGGATGGCGACACCCCAGATTGGATAGAGCTACATAATCCAACTAACGAATTAATAGACCTCTTGGGCTTTGGGCTCACAGATGACCCGGAGGACCTATCCAAATGGACCTTCCCCTCCATTGCCTTAGAGCCAGATGACTTCCTTGTTGTCTTCGCATCTGATAAAGATAGAAAGGACTACGTGGTCCAATGGGACGCAAAGATCGACTGGGGAGATACTTGGTCATATTGGATAGGGACCAGTGCTCCTGTATCTAATTGGGAATTGACTGAGACAAATATTGAGTTCTGGTCTACTGGAGAAAGTGGGTTTGGCTATGGTGATGATGATGACAATACAGAGACACCGCAAGTGCTCAGCGTTTATGTTAGAAAGGAATTTGAGGTTGAGGACCCAACCATCATTCAAAAAGCCTTGTTCCATATTGATTATGATGATGGTTATATCGCCTATCTGAATGGGGTTGAGTTCTCGCGCAGAAACCTAGGAGAATCCGGTTCGATCGTTTACCATAATACAACGGCAACAGATCTACATGAGGCAGAGATCTATTCTGGGGGTTTCCCTGAAGAAATAAATATGGATCTGAGTACATTTCCAATACTTGAAGGAACAAACACATTGGCAATTCAAGTTCACAATTATACCAATAACTCCTCTGATATGAGTTGCATACCATTCCTTACTCTAGGGTATGATACAGAAATAGATGATATATCAGACCCACATGGATCAATGCCTATTCCAAATTCTTTTTTACATACCAACTTCAGGCTTAGCTCGGAAGACGAGACCATATTGATCAGTGATCCTGTGGAGACCATCATTGACTCGATCACTATCGAGAATCTTGATACGGACATGTCATTTGGTAGATACCTTGAGGGTGAATCATGGGCCTTATTCAATGAACCGACTCCTGGGTCTTCAAATACTACCCCATCCTATCTAGGGTCATTATCCACACCTGAGTTCTCATTGGAATCTGGATTTTATGATCAGAGCCAACTCGCCATTGAATTAACAAGTATTGATGATGAGACAGCATTGATCTACTTTACCACAGATGGTACGATTCCAACCACCTCCGACCTAACATACGAATATCCGATTGTCATTGATGCTTCTACAGTATTGAGGGCCCGCACCTTTTTAGATGGTTGGGTCCCCTCTGACATTAGTACCAAGACATTCCTATTGGATGAGGACCCTCCTATTGGACTACCAGCCATATTCATTTCAACTGACCCGAATAGTTTCTTTGATGAAGATACTGGAATGTATGTCATGGGTCCAAATGCTGACGTATGGAACTTCCCTTACTTTGGCGCTAATTTTTGGGAAGATTGGGAACGACCCATACACTTTGAGATATTGGAGGTTGATGGTTCAGGGTATGCTGCAGATGCAGGGGCAAAGATATTTGGTGGCTGGAGCAGGGCATTCCCACAAAAATCCCTGTCGATCTTTTCTAGAAGCTACATTGGCCCAAGTACCTTTGATTATCAATTGTTCCCAGATTCGGATATCGATAACTATGAGGCATTCGTTTTGCGCAATTCAGGAAACGATTGGGAATCAACTATTTTGAGAGATGGATTCATTACAAGTCTGACAGAAGGCCTCGACATTGATCATCAGAGATACCGACCAGCGACATTATATATCAATGGGGAATTCTGGGGCATTCAAAATATAAGAGAAAAAGTGAATGAACATTTTCTATCATCAAATCACTCGATCTCTCCGGAGAACATAGACCTCTTGGACATACAAGGAGTAAATGACGAGAATATTGTACATGGTACGAATGCAGATTATAAGATATTGATCAATTATCTAGACACGCAGGACATGAATGATCCCATTGTTCAAAATGCTCTTCAAAACTGGATCGATATTGAATCATATATGAGTTATCAGGCATTCCAGATATTTGTGGACAATAGAGATTGGCCGGGAAATAATATCAAGTTTTGGAGAGATCACCGCGTTGGAGGAAAATGGCGATGGATACTCTATGATACCGACTTTGGTTTTGGCATCTGGGATCCAAATGCATATAATTATAATACTCTGGCCTTTGCGTTAGAGCCAAACGGACCTGGGTGGCCCAATCCTCCTTGGAGCACCTTTGTATTTAGAAGGCTTATGGAGAATGGCCATTTTAGGGATTCATTCATAAATATTTACTGTGACATGCTCAATACTGTTTTCATGCCAGAATTTCTGATCGCCAGCCTTGACTCGATTGCAGGCAATGTCGAAGATATGATCCCAATACATCGTTCTAGGTGGTACAATGATGGTAATTGGCCCAACTCCACCACCAATTGGGAATATAGACTGGATGTAATGGAGGACTTTTCCAATATTAGAAGACCTCGGGCGATCATTCACTTGAGAGATGAGTTTGACCTACCAAACATATCTCAGGTCACAATAGCCATGGCCCCTGAATTCGGAGGGTCTGTCAAACTAAATACCCTTGACATCTCTGAGACAAACTGGCATGGCTATTATTTTCCTACCATTCCGATCGAGGTAAGGGCAGAGCAGAATGACGGTTTTGAATTCAGTCACTGGCTTGAGTTCCCAGATTCCAACATCACAATGAAAGTGAACGTATCAGATGGTATGACATTAACGGCCATTTTTTTGCCTACCGAGCTAAGCCCTGGGTCTCTGGTTATCAATGAGATCAATTATAATTCAAGTGACGACCATGAATCTGGTGATTGGATAGAGGTTTATAATCCAGGCGAAATGGATCTTGATATTTCTGGATGGACATTTAAAGATGAAGATGATGACCATTCATATGCTTTTCCAGATGAAACCATCCTTTTGAGCGAACATTACTTGATCATTTCTGATGATCCGTCTACTTTCTTTGATCATTTTTCTAATGACATATCTGTCATTGGTCCTTTTGATTTTGGCCTAGGTGGCGGTGGTGATGAGGTGAGGATCTATGATGCGGAAGGCGTTTTGATCGATTCTGTCAATTACGATGATGACGCGCCCTGGCCCCCAGAGCCAGATGGAAGTGGTCCAACACTAGAGTTGATAAACTCCAATCTTGACAATTCATTGGCAGAGTCTTGGTCAAATTCATCAAATTATGGTTCCCCTGGTTCACAAAATTCAAATTATCTCAACAACGATGATCAAGAAAATAATATTCCCACCATGCACGCCTTAATGCCTGCATATCCCAATCCATTCAATGGAGCAGTGAACATACCATTCGAACTTTCATCTCCAATCAATTCGACCATAGTGATATTCAATGTACTTGGTGAAAAAGTTAGAGAATTCCCCTTAGTACATTTTGGTACAGGAAGACATTTGATAAAATGGAATGGTGAAAATGAACACGGTCACCATGTGGGTACTGGAATCTATTTTGCTAAACTTGATCTAAAGAGATCAAGCAATGTACAAAAATTGATCTATCTCAAATAATTATATCAGATTTCCGCTTTAAATATCTATCATACATAAACCATTCATCTCTATGCGAATAAAATATTTCTTATTTATAATAATTTTCAGCAGTTTTTTACTTTGTCAGTCTGACCCTCCAGGTATAGTAAAGGGAAGGGTCCTAGACGCTGATAGCCAGCTGCCTTTGATCGGTGCAAATATAATAATTAAATCCACTAATATCGGATCGGTCTCAGACGAGGAAGGCTATTTCACTATTAATCAAATACCAATGGGTGACTACACAGTTACGATCAGCTTTATGGGTTACAAAACACAGAATAAGGCTGATATATGGGTACGGCCTAATGGCTATGAATTTTTAAATATTAAACTTGAATCTTCTGTGATTCAAATTGATGATGTTATCGTTGAGGAGTCATACTTTGAACGTTCCATGATAAAAGAGTACCAGGTCGTATCATTTAATAGAGATGAATTAAGAAGATATCCTGGTACTGGACAGGAGATCAGCCGAATTATTAACACCTTACCAAGTGTTGCAAGTGTAGGTGAAAACCGTCAGGATATGATGGTAAGAGGAGGCGGACCAACTGAAAATGGTTTTATCATTGATAATATTCCAATTCCAAGCGTATCCCACTTTAAACAGGCCGATGGCAGATCGAATGGCCCTGTTGGATTGATCAATAGTGATATGGTAGAGAGTCTTGATTTTTTCAGTAATGGTTTCTCATCTAAATATGGCAATAAGCTATCAAGTTTTGGAGATATTACATACCGATCTGGAAACAGAGAAAATATCGAGGGTGAAGGATTTGTTGGAGTTGGAGGTCTTAGTTTATTAATTGAAGGACCATTAAGTGATCGATCTACCTACATTGCATCGTACAGGATGAGTTATCTTGATCTTTTAGCTAATGCAATAAATGCTAGCGGTGGGATGCCCTCCTATAGTGATTTCCAGGCCAAGTTAGAGTTTAGGCCAAATATCTATAATGCTTTTTCAATACTAATGGTCAATGGAGGAAGTGTATATGATAGAGATATTGATGGCGCTATTGATGTTGGAGAAACAGAACATGGAAAATTAAAGAATGATCAAAATACAATAGGAATTAACTACAAACATATCTGGAACAATAGAGCATATACAAATACTAGTATTTCCAATTCAATAAAAAATTCAGATGCTCACTTTTTAAATATCAATACAGGAAAAATAGTATTTAATATTATTGAGGATACAGATGTTAAGAATTTACGCCAAGTAAATCATTTAATATTAGGACCAGGGTCTAAAATGGAGTTTGGTTTTGATGCGGAGGTAAATAAAACATATTATGATTATTATCGCAAACTAACAAAAAGCGAATTTTTTATAAATGAGATCGCGTTTGATAGGGTCGTTAAAACCACTAACTATGCAGCATTTTTAACGCTAAAAAAGAATTTATTTTCAAGACTGATCTTTTCCACTGGATTTCGTTTAGATCACAATGATTACGAAAAGATCAATCTATGGTCTCCTAGGATCAATCTTGACTATGAGATCATTAGAGGAAAAACAAATATTGTATTCAATGCTGGAGTCTATAATCAAAATCCTCCACCTATCTATATTGCAAATGATGCATCAAATAAATTGAAAAGTGTAAATGCTTATCAGCATTCTCTAAGCCTGGAACATATGATCACACCATCCACAAAACTTTCATTATCTGCCTATCAAAAAGAATATACTAATAGTCCGATATTACCTGATGCAACTCTTCACAATGATCCTACATTCTTATTTGATGAGCTTCGCATGTATAATGGAATTGTATCTAGTGGGACTGCGCTATCTGATGGATTAGAAATTCTGATCCAAAAAAAGAAAGCCGAAAACTTTTATGGTCTTGTTGGCGGTTCCATGTTTAATTCGACCTTTACTGATTACAATGGAATAAAACGAAATAGGAACCACAACTATCGATACATTTTTAATATTGTTGGTGGATATAGGCCTAATACAGACTGGGAGATCTCTATCAGATGGTCGTACTTCGGAGGGCGTCCTTATACACCGATCGATCTGAATGCTTCAGTACTCGCTGATGAACAAATATTATACCTGGATGAGTTCAACAAAGATAGAACTCCGGACTATCATTCGCTCTTTATCCACTATGAAAAAAGATATAATCTTAAACGTTCTAATCTTGTTTTGTTTTTTGAGGTGTGGAATACATATAACAGAGAGAACATAGAGACCTATTTTTATAGCCGCGTAAATAATAATATTGGAAAAATTGCTTATTTTAGCACCATCCCGGTAGTAGGACTCGGTATTGAATTTTAATAAGATAATCGTTAATGAACGATTAGATATAAACAATTAGATCATTTTATTTATTCATCAATAGGACAATATATTTAGTTTCTTATTCTGTATTAGTATAATGAAATGGATTTTTATCAGTGCGCTCAGTATAAGTCTTTCACTCGCGAATATCATTCATGAGACGGGTGAACTATCTGAATTTATAGGAGGTCACTCACCAGGCTCATCATACGATAATTGGGTTAGTCACGTCACAGAAGGTATAGCTAGCGAGGGATTTAATGATTATGGTCCAGACTGGTTAGATGTGCAAACAACTGGTTTTGGGAATTATAATAAATTAGAGTTTGGCGATCCAATTCTAAGTTATTGGGAAGATATTTTTTCTGGATTTATCCTAGGGGATACAACGCTTGTTGATTCATTACTACAGGATTCTATCGAGTCTTTCTATTATGAGTTGGTTATTTTTGAAGACACTATCTATAATCGAGTATTTCATATAATTAGAGAACAATTGGATACTAGCTTTATTGACTCGAACCAATCTGATAATGATCTGGACGACGTAATAGGCAGTTTTCGAAATGGATGGGGAATGTATATTATTAATCCTCAAGCGACACGAGAACAAGTGATCATCCAGGTCCCTCACCCCTGCGATGATTTTATTGCTCCTTATATTGCTATTGATATATTTCTAAAGACCAATGCCTTTGCATTCATGATCAATGGTGCAGGTAGAGAAGTTTTATGGACCGGAATTGGTAATTATTCAAATAGCAAGTCATTGTCAGACCCTTCTCGCTACCCCAACACAATATTTCAAAAATTTCAAGAGGCAGCCGTGCATCCATTAGTAGGCATTAATCCCCATTGGCCTCTTGTTTTTGCAATACATAGTTTTGATAATGAATCTCACGCACCTCGTAAATCAATTATTGTTGCAGCTGGATCACAAAATTCATTTACTACAAAACCTATCCGGGATATTACAGAAGATCACTTTGACATAATAAATTTCACATCAGAGTATCCTATTGATCAAGGTCAGTTTGGTAATACTAACTCCCTACATGTTACGGAATATTATGAAGTATTCTATGATGATCAATGCGTATATGATAATGGAGAAACCGAGTTCCCCATTACATTAGCCACAGAATTGAGAGGACCATCAAATGGAATACAAATGCTCGATCTTCAAGGCTTGACCAATGGTTATTCCGTCTATGAACCCTGGATCCATGTGGAATTGGACGAAAAGCCCATGCTCTTTGATAGTACCGGCATATCAGATGAGGCTGTATATGGTAATGGGTCCTACCCCACTAATATTGATAATTTTTCAATGATAAGAGAATATTATCAACCATTCATTGACGCCACAGAGCTATACCTATCCCACTGGGAATCGATTCCTGATAATATTGCTCCTGATTCAATTGAATTTATTAGAGCATATAATATGGATAACTCCGAGCAGGTCTACTTGACCTGGACGCCAACAGATGATACCAATTTTAGATCATTTCAGATCGAGGCAGATGTAGACACTTCGTTTAACGCTCCACTCTCATTTGACCTTTCAGACCACGAACAACTGCAATACATGCGGCAAGACCATCAGACATTATCTGGCCTCAATAATACAGAACAGTGGTGGTTTAGAATTCGTGGTGTGGATTACTTTGACAATACAGGATCTTGGTCTCAAATAGTATCAAATCTACTCCCTGGGCATGAACATCCTGACACTCTTTTGGACTTTGAGCAGATAAATATTTTTGAAAGCATTTCGGATGAGGATGTTGATCAAGAAGCCTATGGTATAGATTCATTGAACACGATCCCCGGGAACAGTCATAGTCTTGTTCTCTTTGGAAATAGCTGGAAATCAATTCAGATCGAACCATTTACCCCTGACTCAGGAACCATTCTACAACTTTTTTCAAGAACTGATAGTCTATCTGAAATTCAGGCCATTGGTTTTTCAAATGGGATTGATCTTATTCGATATTCACTCACTGGCTTAGAGACCTTGGACATAGAACAATGGATTCCGGTTTATCAGGGATCGAATGAGATAGGTAATTGGAATTCTTATAGGCTCCCATTAGGGAATGATTGGTTGGCTTGGCATGACTCATTGTCAGCAATAAATGAGATTCAATTTATCAATGATCATGATGATACAACCAGCATCCCAGGGAGTATCCATTTTAGTATGATTCGAGATATAACAGCAGATCTCGCAATCAGTCCTACCGTATCAATTAGCTATGAATTAGACGATGTACGCAATCAAAACCACAGCCAAATGCTGTCAGCCTCTTTTAATTCAGTGGTACAAGATACAGACTCATATGCATTCTCCTATCATTGGGAGTTTGGTGATGGCAGCACATCAAATGAACCCAACCCACATCATGATTACCTAGTTGAGGATGACCATGAATATACTGTCATATTAACCGTTGAAGATGAGACCGGACAACAAGGATGGTCATCAACAACAATAGAGGTGGACCAAGGAAGTTCAACCTTCCCCATCACAATGAATTTTGTTGGAGACATCATGATGGGAAGAAGATTTGAGGACAATGATGGAATCATCACAACTCAAGGCGTTCAAGCATTATTTGAACCTACAAGAGATCTACTTGGAATGGCTGCTGATCTATCCATTGCCAATCTGGAGATTCCTCTATCAGATCAAGGCTATCCCCATCCGACCAAGAGCATCATTTTTCGTTGTGCACCAGAAAATGTCAGTGGCTTGGTCTATGGCGGGATTGATGTTGTTTCCTTGGCCAATAACCATATATTAGATTATATGGAGCCTGCAATGACACAGACTCAAAATATACTGAATGAAGCAGGAATCCTTCATTCAGGTGCTGGTATGAATAGTTATGAGGCATATCTCCCCGCCACTAGATCCATCAAGGGTCAAGTTGTCGCATTTTTGGCATCAAGTGATCGTACGGGTCAATATAACAATTACCAACCCTACCTCAATGCTGGCGAGAACAAGTCTGGCTTTGCCTATATGACACCATATTATCTAAGACAACAGATTCAATCTGTAGATGGCTTGGCAGATCTGATCGTCATTGAGATGCATGCAGGTAGTGAATATTCTTATTCACCAGGGTCTGATTATGATTCATTTTCTCTTCCCGAGGTATTTGAGAATCTTAGGACCAACCCCGCAAGTTCAAGTGGATTTGAAATGGTCCCTCGCTATGGGACTGAAATTGATGACTACTCTTGGAGGTTGGATCGACCAAAAATGTGGGATAGGGCCATAAGGCATTTTGCTATAGATGAAGGTGCTGACCTTGTCATTGTACATCACCCACACATTATACAAGGTGTAGAGGTCTATCAGGGTAAGTTGATCGCCCATTCATTAGGTAATTTCATCTTTGATCTAAATTATCCTGAGACCTATCCATCAATGATCCTCAATTCAGAGGCAGATGAATCAGGGTTCATTGATTTTGTCATTGACCCAGTCTACATTGATGATTATCTGACAGTACCAGCTAAAGGTGAATTGGGTAATCAGATCCTTGATCACATCGCTAAACTTTCCAAGGAACTCAACACCTACCTACACATAGATAAAGACAATCAAAGAGCATATGTGATCATGGACACATCTTTAATTTCAGTTGAAACAATTCAATATAATGCTTGGGTAATGAATTCCAAGTCCATCATTTTCAATGAAGAGGAATATTTTCAATCAGAGCCTATATCATTATCTGATGCTGGTAGTGTCTCAAAAATATCAAATGGCAATTCTAGCATAACGCATTTCAGACTCGGAAGAGAGAAGGTCTGGATGAAAAATTTTGAAGATGAAGGCAGTAGCCTATGGAATGTGAATAGTGAAAATGAAGTTATTCAAGATTCAATATATCGTAGAGGGAATAAAGGACTCTTGCATATAAGATCCTCTGACTCTCCTGATAATATTGTGACAGATCTAGAAGACCGTATTCCCTTCAACAATCAATTTGAACATACGATACATGGTTTCATAAAAACAGAAAATGCAAAGAATGTAACTCTTGAGGTAAGATGCGCAATTGGACGAACAGGAGAAAGTCTATTTACATCATCCATGGGTGATTCAATTTCAGGTACATACACATGGCAAAGATATTGGGGAGACATCCCCAGTGATCAAGATGCAGAATTTTTTGATATTAGAGCGAATAGTGACATTCCTGACTCCGGTATTGCCTATTCTTGGTTTGATGATGTTGGACTTATTGAATGGGATACTCTAGAATTGATTTCAGAATATCCAATATCAATTCCTTATCCAAATGATTACGATTACATACAAGTTTTTTATGACCAGGAACAAACAAGCCAGTTTGCAATACAAGTAGAGAATACTATTCTGGGAGACCTAGACCCTCTCAACGCAATTCCCAAAGTGGTACAAAATATCATATCAGCTCCAGGTTATTTTCATTTCTTTGATGAATCAAGAGGCCCTATTGGAGAAAGGAATTGGATTCTGGACTCTGAGGCCTTTGGCGTTGGAAAGACTCCTTCTCTTTTTTGTGAAGAACCGGGTATCTATGAGATAACTCTGAATATACATGGAATAGGAGGTGAAGAAGATGAACAGACCATCTCTGTCGTAGCACTTGCTCCAGGCTCAGGTCAGCATGAGATGGGTGATGTCAATGGTGATGGTACGATCTCAAATATAGATGCACTATTATGTGTCAATTACATATTAGGTCTTTTTGAATTACAGCCTGCCGAGTTCTTGGCTGCTGATATTGATTGGAACGGAATGATCAATATATATGATGTGTTATTGATCTCAGATCTTGCAAACTGAATAAGAATTAGATCAAATAATCAAGGATCTGGCCCATTCTTGAAAAAACCCTACGCCCTGTATTTTGTAACCTTTCAGTACCCATATGACC
>Ga0208407_1000941_pt1 | contig 13539 bp, 9 predicted proteins | sample ETNtaG_9_FD_185775 | JGI IMG/M metagenome (GOLD analysis project Ga0208407, IMG submission 185775) | Marine microbial and viral communities from oxygen minimum zone, Eastern Pacific Ocean - ETNP201406SV69 (SPAdes) (version 2) | ecosystem: Environmental > Aquatic > Marine > Oceanic ...
TCGGCTTGTGTTGGGAATTCACCCAATGGACCATCGCGGTCAAGTAATGTGAGAATCTTACCCTGTAGGCTGTTGGGGTCAGGAGAAAGTGGTGGAACTGGTAAATCATCTTCATTCATCCCTGGATAAAGGGAATTTGTCAACGGATAATATCGCACCAAGCGGCCATCTTTTCTGCGCCAAATTCCTTCTTCTGATTCAAGAATACGGAGGTGATGAGTGATTTGACCATTGCTCATCTCCAATGCAGCCATGAGAGCACGGAAATGACATCCTGGGTTCGCAGTGAGGTACCCCATCAAGCGACCTCTCTGATATCGGCCATCAGTTGTTTCATGGGTACGACCAAGCAGGCCAAGAAGCCACAATCCAGCAGTGGTTGAAGGAATCCTAAGCGTTTCATTACTCAATACAAAGGTGAACAAAAGAGAAAGTAGAGAGCCAGTAGTCACGACAAAAATAACAGGGGGGACGAGTGATTCAGCCTGTTCTTGAATACTCAATTGAACTTCAGGATTAGATTGTTCAGCCACTGGTTCGATAGTTTGCGGTTGTGATTCGATTTCAACATCACGAACTTGGAAAGAGGCGGCTTGGAAATTCTCACACGCACGATGGGCTGGAGCATCAACGATGGTGTATGTTCCACTCAATCCTTGACTTGGGGCCCATTGCCCAAGAATAGCACTTGAAAGTAACAATTGTCCTTCATCCGGAGACTCAAGCATCCAGCATGTACCTTGATCTGTTTGTAATCCCGACCATGTTCCACTCACAAGTCGTGGTTGTTGTTCGACAATCACTTCTACAGATTGTTCCATTGTTGTTTCTTCATCAACAAGTGGCCATGAAAAGACGAAACCTGCCCGTGTTTGAGGATTTGTTTCAAGACTCAATATCATTTGATACTGCCCTTCAGGGAGCGGTTGTAGTTCCATATCAACCATATCTACTGAACCAATCTGAAGTTCAAGAGGGGGCGCTCCTGAGGGGAGGACAAAATGCCGCCCATCATAGTAATCGCACATCGATGCTTGAGAATGCACTTCTTCAATTGTCGATAAGTCAATAATTGATACCATGACTGCACAAGGTCCAATCCAGCGCATATCAACATCGCCATCAAAAGGAGTGACTTCAAGGGTCAAGTCAAATCCGCCTTCAATGGAATAAACCTCAGGGTTCATTTCGACCCGAAGAGGGTCATTACATCCAGCTGAAGCAACTTTTTCATAATGAATACTTTGAATACTTGACAAGTGGAATTCAGGTATTTCAGCTACGAGTGTGTATTCTCCTGATGCGATTTCACATCCCTCAAGGTCAGTAAAAGTCCAATCAGGTAGGCTGAATTGCACTTGCTCGTTTTGGTCAAGAATGTAATCTAGTTCCACAGCGTTACAGTTCTTCAACATTCGACTGTCAAAAACAACATCACCGCTATCATCAATAATCCACATTTCAGCACGGCATGTATTGGTAAACTGAAGAGAAACTGTTTCTGTTTCTGTATTCGTCATAAGAAGGCTGGAGGAATAGATATCGCCATGTGAGTAAATTTTCGCCTCATTTCCTTCTTGAATGACTTCGGTCAGAAGTGTGCTTTGAAAAGATGTGTCGATTGAATCGATTTGGTCCAAAGTAAATGTCATCGTATTCAACAAAAGTTGAGACGGGAGACTTGCTTGAATGGTGTTGGTACCTTGAATCAATGAGGCGTCTTTGAGCAATATATGGCCCAGTAAAGTTTGTTCATATGGTTCGAGTGAGTCAAAATTTGCAAAACAAGGCATTGCAAGAGATGATTCTTCATTGATACTCAGTTCGATAAGGCATCCATCGTTTGAAGGAAGAGGCACTGCTTGAGCAGTTGGGTTACTGAGCGTCACTCCAAGAATAACTTCCTCATTCAATTGAATTGGGTTTAATCTACTACTGACTTCAAGATTCAAAGCGAGTTCAGTTGATACATCAACTGGTGTTTGAACTTGAATGTCTATTGAAGCAATGGATTGAGTGGCTGAATGGTAGGCAGAAACTGTATAAATTCCGGGTTCCACATACTGCCCATCATCGAGTTGAAGATTCCAAGTCAAGGCGTCAAAAGAATATGTTTCGCTTTCAGCCAAGTCAATACTTTGAGACTGGCCTCGGCATGCAGGTGTTCCATCAACAAGCATAGTCCCAAGAGCATCGTTGACGCGTAATACAACGCCACAGGATGGGTCATTTTCGATTGATGTCTGTATACCACTATTGGTGAACATTGCAGTTATTTCAACCGTATCTCCAGCAGCATACCATTCATTTAACTGAGTCGAAGTTTCTTCAATTCCAAAAACTGTTTCTGACGTTTCTGCTCCAGAAAGAAGTGGCAATGAAGATAACAATAACAGCGACGCGAGAAGAGCAACGGTGCTACGCGTATCGCCGGCCATGAACAAGCAGTATCCCTCATTACTTGAAAGGTCAGCGGTGCATACGATGTGTATCGAAGAGGCGCGTTTCAAAGTTGATTGAGGTCAAACATTGTTGGAACCGATGCATCTGTTGCTGCTTGCTGTTCCATTTCATGCTGCTTCCATTGTGGAGTCGCTTGTTGTTCAGTCCAACCAAGGGCACGTGCCTCGTCAAGTTGGCCTGCTGCCACATAATGATCAATCCAAGCAAGACGGCGTTCTTCTTCTTCCGAGAAAGCGATATCCATCTTTCGCTCTTCTGCTCGCTCTGCTGAAGATTTACGCTTCGAAGAAGCCTTAGCCAGTTGAGCTACGAAAATCAATGCCAAAAGGAATACTATTGAGCCTCCCATGACAAATAATGTTGTTGTTGAACCAAAATCAAGACCGCCGCCGCCATCAGCATTATTTGCATTCGGGTCAGAAGTAATCTTACATGTTACAGCGTTAGGACCGGTGAGTACTCCGTTGGTAACCTCTGGGTCCCATGGGCATGGGTCATACAAATCAGCCCTACCGTCAGCATCGCTGTCGGGGCATCCGTATTCTTCGAGGTTTGATTCTCCGTATTCTTTACGGCAAGAATCGGGTTCAAATGCACTTTGAGGCTCGAGCGGCCCTTCATCGCCATCGGGATCATATACGCTGTTATCGCCATAGCCATCACCATCAAAGTCATTCCACTGAGAGGATTCGAATGGGAATGCATCTGGTTGATAGAAACTGGTTTGGTTGTCGCCCCATCCGTCGCCATCCATGTCGGACCATTGGTCGTCAATGTTGGGGAATGCATCGCCGGTTTGATTACGGATTGTGATGGTTTGGCCAGGATTGTCCAAGTCTTGGATAGTATCGTTAAACCAATCGTAATTATCGCCCCATCCATCACCATCTGAATCTTTCCATTGCAAGGTGTCGTTCGGGAATGCATCATCAACATCTGCCCAGCCATCAAAATCTAAATCGGGGCAACCATGACGGTTATTTTCGAATGATTTACCATAGACATCGACGCAATCATCGCCACTTGGAACTCCCGTGTTGTCGCCCCATCCATCACCATCAGAATCTGCCCATTGGAACGGGTCCGTAGGGAATGCGTCAGAAGGGTCGACAAATCCATCTCGGTCAGTATCGGCACATCCTCGTGTTTCGGGGTTGGTTGAATCGCCATTAACAAGTGGGCAGACATCGGAATTACCTTCGGATACTCCGTCGTTATCTTCATCAACAAAATTGTCGCCATAGCCATCGCCATCGGTATCTTCCCATTGATTTGGATCATTCGGGAATGCGTCACCATTTAATCCACCTTGATTGTCGCCATAGCCATCGCCATCGGCGTCTTTCCATTGAGTTGTGTCGTCAGGGAAAATATCCGCATTGTTTCCGGATTGATTGTCTCCGCGGTTATCTCCATCACGGTCCGACCATTGCGTACTGTCATCGGGGAATGGGTCGCCTGCATTTGAGTATCCGTCGCCGTCTCGGTCAGCACAGCCGATACGGTCTTCACTGGAAGTTCCAGCTTGATTTGGACATTCATCCGCATTGTTTCCGGATTGATTACTGCCAAATCCGTCACCATCTTCATCACACCATTGAGTAGGGTCGTTAGGGAAAGCATCTGCACCATAACAATCGGCTGTTGCGGGCCATCCAGCGTCTGGGTCTGACCATCCATCTCCATCAGTATCAGCACAACCAAGGCGGTCGTATTGAGAATCTCCCCAAATGGTTGGGCAACCATCAGCACGGTCGCTCATTTGTTCATCGCCAACCCAATCGCCATCGGTATCGGCCCACTGAGTTCGGTCAAGCGGGAAAGCGTCGACATTGTTTGCTACTGAAAGAAGCATGCCTGGCCATTCAGGTGCTCGGAAATTATCCCACGATGCGTTTTGGTAATTGTCACCTCGGTCATCGCCATCAGTATCGTTCCATTGCGTTGCATCATTCGGGAATGCATCGCCCGATTGGTTCAGGTGGAGTTGTGCTCCATTGAGGTCAAAGTAATAATTGTCGCCATAACCATCGCCGTCGGAATCAGCCCATTGCTGTCCATCGGCTGGATAGAGGTCACCTTCGTCAGACCAACCGTCACCATCGGCATCAGGGCAACCAAATCGGTCTTCAGTCGAAGTTCCCGGAATTGTTAAGCAGGCATCTGGTTGGAAGGCTGGGGCTTGGTTATCGCCATAGCCATCGTCATCTGTATCATTCCATTGAGAGGCTTCACTTGGGAACGCATCAACGACGCCATCGCCTTGGTCTGTAGTGTTGTAGCCATCATTATCTTCATCGAGGTCAGCATACCAATAGTAAACGCCTTCGTCGTTTCGGCTATGAGCGGTTACAATGTGGGTGCTGTCTGGACTCCAAGAAAGACCGTTGATTGTTCCACAGTTATTTCCTCCTCCACTGCTGGTACAACCGCCTGGGCGAGGGCCGCTAAATGCGTCAATTTGAACACCTGTATCGGAGTCGTATATCCGCGCAGTCGCTCCATCGCCCTGATAATAACCCATTCCGGCTCCAACTTGACTACTGTCGTAAGAAAAATCTGTCGAGTAGCATGAGGTTGTCATCGACTTCTCCCAAATTCTAACCCAAGAAGTGCCTGAAAATTCATACATGTCAAAACTTGAAGCGCCGCCTTCCCAGCCGCCGCACATCGAGATATAGGATCCATCTGAAGACCAAGCAATTGCATTCACTGTCCCAGGCGGGTTAGTCAATGTATAGACCGTAGCCCTTGAGGTGACATTGACAATGTAAAAGTCACCATTACCTGCCAATGCAATCAATTCACCATCGGGTGAGAAAGCAGAATCGTAAAACCTATCTTCGCCATTAGGATTCATCCCATTGCCTAACTTAAGGCCATCAGCCACTTTGATGAGGAACACTTGTCCATTGGTGCCTGAGTTGCCAGACCGGCCAATTGATACTGCCACAAGAGTGCTGTCTGGAGAAAATTCGACGTCGTTAACATAATCTCCACTTCCAACATCGACATTGACTGCGCCATGAAGAGAAGTGAGATTACTAGAGTAGTATATATTCATAGTATCATCATCCAGTCCGGCTGCAACATATAGGCCATCGGGAGAAAAAGAAACAGAAGTAACATCCGTGCCAGCCGCTGCCGATACAGTATTCACATGGGTTGTTGCATTCCATATTCGGACGAATCCATCATCGGCAGATGTGACTATGAATTCTCCATCTGGGGAAAAGTCGACATCTGTGTAATCGCTACTGGATGATGTTGTAAATTCGTTTTGGAAATTTGGATTGGTAGTTGTCCATCCATCATTCAAGTCCGATGTACCATCACCATCACGGTCAGGGCAGCCGTCTCTATCTACACTAGAAGTGCCTGCAGACCATGGGCAATCATCTACCGAATCATCAACGCCATCGCCATCAGAATCCGCAGCAGAAGCAAGTGGCGATAAGGCCATAATTAGCATTAAAAAAACTAAGAAAAAGGCTCTGCGTGAAGAATCCATGATTACGGGACTATTCATTACTAAAAGGGGTTATGGTCTAAATGTTCATGCTAATTGCGCGCGAATGCCCGATTTCACCGTCGATTCTTACGAAATCACTCCTTTATTTTGACTAATAATGGCGTGTTATTTCACGACAATTATAAGAAAAATATTATCTCATTGTGGACTTGGAACGGAAGGATTGAGATAGCACGCATCATAGCAGATGTATGAGCGATGGTTTACCAAAGGTCAGTGTCGCGGTTCAAGACCGCGTTTTGCTGCACTTGGGTGGACAGATTGAACAATCCGACCGATATGTCGTCGGACCCGAACTTACGCGACCGGGAATTGCTGAAGCATGCGCTCAGCATCCACCAAATGTTAGCCGTGCAATGAGAAACTTACTTCGCGATGAAGCAGTTTCAGAACACACACGTACGATACGAGGCGAAGACCGCCGTCAAAAAACTTGGCAATTAACTCAACGTGGGCAAGAATTAGCAGAACAATTGACAAAAGATTTGGGCTCAATTAAGGTGTTGCTGCGCAATAATGAAGGTGAATTGTTGGAAATTGAGGCAAGAGAAGCACCAGAGCGATTGGCTGCGGACATCACACTCCTACAAGTGCTCATGCATGCCCAGCATGAAGGAGTATTGACATTTGGAGATATTCGATTTGGAATTATCAGCAAGAAGAATAGTTCCGAGATTCCAAAACCTGGCCGCCTTACCCCGATGACGGGTGCGCATGCAACCTATCACAACAAACCTCCAACCACGCGTCCTGTCCATGGAAGAACTGACGAATTACAAGCACTTCATGATTGGTTCGATGAACGAAAACCTTGCGCAGTAGTCCATGGAATCGCCGGCATTGGAAAATCAACATTAGTTGCTCATTGGCTTGAACAACGAATAAAACAAGATCCGTACTTGTCAATTTGTTGGTATCCCTGCCAACCTTGGGATCGTTCTCTAGGCTTGGCGACAAGTTTGCTTCACAGATTCGGAATCGATGAATCTCATGACCCATATAACCTCATTGAAACGCTACCGCTAACACCTGGCGGTAAAGTCGATGTTGATTCATGGCGGCGTAGATTACTCTCGTACCTCACCGATGCACGAACGATTAGGGAGCGTTACAAAAACGAAGTTGGAGGGCCGCCTCCCTATTGGCTAATTGTTCTAGACGATGTCCATCATATGGAAGAAAATGCAAAGGATTTGCTTGGGGCTTTATTGCAAATTTCATTGAAAGCGCCACTTCGTCTCTTGTTTATCTCCAGAACTACACTTAGAATCTATGATCGTCGAGATGTTCATACTCGTGGCGTAGTTTGTGAAATGCCATTGAGCGGATTATCTCTTGAAGATACCAAGAACTGGCTCAGCCAATTGAAACATGCACCCTCTGTTGGCGTAGATGAAGTTCATGCTGCCACTGGAGGGCATCCACTGGCTCTAGAATTACTCGAATTGTATGGTCAAGCGACCCATGAAGATTGGTTGCGATTCCTTGATGAAGAAATATTGACCGGTTTGCCAATCCATGAATATGAGTTGCTTTCAACGCTTGCTGTTTCAGAAAAGCCCATCCCATGGGAGAGGCTTTCTGAGGCAGTGAACTGGGAGGGGGTGCCGCCAAAGAATCTCATCAAGCACGGTTTGCTTCTAGACTTAGATGGAGGTATGTGGCTCCATGAAGCATTGCGAGAGCGTTTGCTACGCGATGTAGGCAAGCACAAAGAAACACGAAAAAAGCGCTTGGAATGATTCAGAAATCTTCTGCATTCATGTGGTCGTCAATCCACTTTAGCAATTGTGGTTTTGGCATAGCGCCACTTTTTTGACTTACAAGATTGCCTTCATTGAACAGGAAAAGGGCGGGTATGCCACGAACTCCAAGTCGGCCAGCATTCATTGGGTTGGAATCAGTATCAACTTTCGCAATCAAGATATCGCGTTCGCCAGCAACTTGCTCAAGGGTGGGGGCTATTGCCTTGCAAGGACCGCACCAAGGTGCCCAGAAATCGACCAAAACCCAGCCTTTTCCGTTCACTGTTGCTTCAAAGTCTCCATCTGTAACTGCTCTTACTTCACCCATAGTCGCACCAATGACGCCTCAATGGTGGAGATTATGAGGCTTTGTACTGATTCGATTGATGAGAAAAACGAAACGCTCTTGACAATGCGATGTTTGGCTTCAATTAGGGAGAGCCATGATTATTGCACCAAGCATCCTCACTGCGGACTTAGCCGACCTTGCTCAATCTTGCCAAAAAGCTGTCGAAAGTGGACTGGATTGGCTTCACCTAGATGTGATGGATGGAAATTTTGTTCCGAATCTTACGTTTGGGCCACCGGTCATCAAATCTCTTCGCAAAGCACTCGGTGATGGCCCCGTTTTCGATGCCCACTTAATGATTGCAAATGCTGAAAGTTGCTTTCAAGATTATATTGATGCAGGATGTAATCATCTTTCTGTTCATGTTGAGGCTGCAACTCACTTGCATCGTTTGGTCACTGCAATTCGAGCTGCCGGAGCAGGCGTTGGCGTTGTTCTCAACCCAGGCACTCCCGTAGATGCTGCTCTTGAGGTGTTATCCGAACTCGATTTGGTTTTGGTCATGAGTGTTAATCCAGGATTTGGTGGGCAATCATTTATCCCCACTGTGGAACAAAAAATTCGTGAACTCAAGCAAGCCATTGATGCTCAAGTCGCTGAAGGTGGCCGCCCTGTCCAAATCCAAATAGATGGAGGCGTAAAGGCACACAACATCGCTATGCTTCGAGATTGGGGTGTCAGCAATTGTGTTGTCGGCTCAGGATTATTCAATGATAAGGCCAGTGTTCAAGAGAATCTTGAAGTCATCAAGGCCGCTCTTCAACAATGAAGCGAGAGGATCAAATGAGAATCCTTGTGGTTTCTTTGCTCTACCCACTCCCACTCAATGCGGCGCGTGGAACCTTTGTCGCCGACCATGTGCAAGCACTGCGTGAAGATGGGCATGAGGTGCGTGTCATCAATCCACTTCCACGAATGTTACGCTATCAAGAGGCGCGCCGTTCTACATTGACCGGAGTTGCACGGGCGCCTCGTGAATTTGAACACGGAGGAGTAGAGATTTTCGCCCCTCGATATACGGCATTACCCGAGCACCCTTGGCCGAAATTAACCATGCGTAGTCTTCGACGGCAAACCAAGAAAGTGAAGGTTTGGCTTGGAGAATGGAAGCCTGAAGTAATTGTATGCCACACTCTTTGGCCTGCGGCAATATTGGCGGAATCTTTAGCACAGTATTTCCACGTCCCTTGGACTGGAATAGTTCATGGCTACGATTTTGATGTGGGGCTGAACCATTCGTCTCTTTCTAAAATTACCAAGAAGTTGGCCGGCTCTCCTCGGCGGTTGGTGGTTGTATCTCAACGCCTGTTTGATGTCGCAAAAAGTGTCGGCATTCCAGATGAACAACTTCGTATGATTCCATGCCATTGCGCAGTAGAAGATGAGTGGCTTAAGCCACTTAAACAATGGAAAGGTCGATGGAAGAAAGACCGTATTGATGTATTGTTCCCTTCAGATCCGCGACGACCCGAAAAGAACCACTTACTTGCGCTCCAAACTGGAGAACTACTGGAGCAACGTGGATGGATTGTAGGCATGACTACGCTAAAACTACAGCCTCGTTCAATCGTATGGGATAGAATGTTAGTTGCTGACCTCACTCTCATAACTTCAAAACGTGAGTCAGGGCCTTTGGTTGCTCGAGAATCCATCGCCTGTGGAACGCCAGTGGTTTCGGTTAATGTCGGTGATGTCGCAACATATTTGCCCGAAAAATGCGTCGTTGACTCTTATGATGCTGTTTTACTTGCAGATGCATGCGAACATGTATTACAACACCACTGGAATGAAAGTTTCACTCTTCCTCAGAACTTTTCTCGCCAACATTTCCTTCACGAGTGGAACCAATTGCTTGAAGAGCTTGTGGAGTAAAGAGAAATAACAACAATCCTGTTCCTGCAAACCATGTCTTGGAATACAATCCTATGCATGAAATAGTCATGATTGTTAGAGCGAAAAACCATTCTTTTGAACGGTTGAAAAAGAAATCCCAGTTTCCGGTGAGATGAATTGAAAGAAATAGAGCAAACGCTGCAGAAAGCGTTGATGCAAGTGCTGCTGCATACAATCCCTGCCGGTCGCCAAATGGAGCCTGCCAACCGATGATTAGGAAACCAAGCAGTGCGGCAAATACTACCACGGCTGTGATGAAGAAGGTAAAGCGCCATGGACGAAGACCAGCCTGTAATGCTGTGTATGTTGGAGTAGAGAGTAATGTGAAGCACCATCCCAAGAGCAAAATCATGAACAAATCAACTGCTGATGCGCCAAGTGAACCATCTGTGTACTGTGATGGAAAAGCGAATGGTAGAAATCCCTTGACGATGAAAGCACCTGCAAATATCCCAATTGGAAGTAATCCAAGACAAACATCCAATGACGCATTCATTTCACGAGAAAACCGATTCGGTGAAAAACGGGCTTTACCAAGTACTGGAAGTAGGGCTGCTCGCAAGGCTTGGGGAACAACCAATCCTGCTAACCATGCTAATTGTGCAACATGGAAAAGGGCTGCTGAATCAACGCCCATTTCTACACTGATGATGAATTTTTCAATTCTAACCACGTATGGAAGTACGCCAAGAGTAATGGCAAACGGTAGAGCTTGAAGCATCAATGTCCGATTATCGAGCCAATCTTTTCCTAATTCGCCTTGAACTCCATTATCTCCTTCATAGATTCGGACCGTTCGTTTTACCCACCATAGCGCAAGGAGAAAACCCGACAGGGCTCCAAACAAAAAAGCCGATGCATAACCGACAACGCTGGTTATTCCAAAGGCGTAAAGGGACAAATATGCACCAGTGGTAATCGCTCGTTCCAAGACTTTGGTCCAGGCCTCAAGACGTGCTTCACCTGCTGCTCGCAAACCAGAACGCGGTGCATAGGAGGCAATATGCGTTAGGGCAATTATAGCACAAATCAGCATCACCGGGAAATGGGTGGCCCAATTTGAGGAAACCAATGGGGTGATGAAACAAGCAAGCAGCAAAAATGGTATTGCGGCTTTGAATTGTAATTTGTAAATTCTGACAATTGAGGGCCAAATTCTATGTGGAGCATTTGGGCCATCGCGAGCAAGAAGTGTGGGTAAGCCCAAATCAATAATCAAAAACAGTGTCGCGAATACATCTAACGCGATTATGTATAATCCATATGATTCGGTCCATAACGCCCGTGTCAGAACAACTTGGCCGAAAAGGGCGAGGAAAACTGCTACTAAATCAGCACCAGCAAGCCAGGCGGAATCTCTTCCCATTTGTGGCCTGCGGGCGACCTTGACTTGCACCCCCTCCATACACATGGCTGATGTTGTCGCTCCTTGAAGCATCGGATGGCAACGCGCAGGTTCAAAACCAACTTCATCTACCCAGTGTTTGGGCGTACCTATGGTTACAACAGATTGGGTTGAAGGGGAAGTTCGCAAGGCTGTTCCGGATGCTGTGGTCGAAGTTATCGATTTGCATCGCTCAGGTGACCATTTTCATGTTCGAGTTATTTCGGATTCTTTCGATGGTATGCGTCCTTTGCAACGCCAAAAAATCATTCTTGCGGTGATGAAACAACACATTCCTCATCCCGTACACGCACTCGACCTCAAATGCATGACTCCTGCACAAGCAGAAACTGCAGGCGATACTGCATTTGACCCTCATGGCGGTGGACAAGGCGTCCATATCCGTCGTATCGAGAAAAACAAGGACTGATGAAAATGAATTGGACACCAGAAGAATTGCAAGCCATTGTCGATGAACACGCTCTCGTGTTATTCATGAAAGGAACACCGAACCAACCTCAATGCGGTTTCTCAAACCGTGCTGCACAAGTAATGCAACAATTTGGTGAGCCCTTTGCAGCTGTTAATATTCTCACTGACTCTCGTGCAATCCCTTCGGTCTGTGCTTGGTCAGATTTCCCAACTATGCCTCAAGTTTTCGTTCAAGGTGAACTGGTCGGCGGCTCAGATATTGTGCTTGAAATGCTTCAAGACGGTAGCCTGAAAGAAATGTTTGATGCTGGACGTCAGTGAATAATTCTCTTACGAATCACTTCACATTCAAACTGGGCGGCCAACTGCAAAGGCATTCCAGCCACAGGATTTGAGTTCTTCCAAATCCAAGACTCGCCGGCCATCGTAAATTAGCGGGGTGCGCATTTGTTTTGCTAGTGAAGACCAATCCAAGGCTAGACATGCTTTGTGAGCAGTCACAAGAATTGCCATGTCGTATCCTTGCGCAGCCCCAATATCAGAAATAACTTCAACTCCTTCAGGATACATTGCATCTTCCAAATGAGGGTCCCATGCTCCAACGGTGATGCCTTTTGACATCAAAGTCTCAGCCAAAGGCTCAGCAGGAGTTTCTCTCGGGTCGCCAACTTCGGCTTTGTATGACCATCCTAGGAGTAGCACTTTTGCCTCGCCTGCTGGAACGCCTGCATTCCACATTAAGTCGCTAAGTACTCCAGCCACATGGCTTGGCATTGAACGGTTTACTGCTCGTGCTGCAGTGATAAGTCCCGCAGGAACACCAACATCTGCGGCTCGCTGAATCATGTAATACGGGTCTACTGGAATACAGTGGCCGCCGACTCCTACTCCCGGAGTGTAACGATGGAAATTCCACTTAGTTGCGGCTGCGGAAAGCACATCTTCGACATCAACATCAAGAGCGGGGAAAATACGAGCAAGTTCGTTGACCAAAGCGATGTTGATGTCACGCTGAACATTTTCGATGACTTTAGCAGCCTCTGCAACTTCGAGTTTACCGACGTAGCGAACATCTTCCGTTGTTAATTTTGAATACAATTGAACGAGTATCTCTCCAATCTCAGGATTTTCACAACCGATGACACGTGCGACTTGACGAACACCGTGTGCTGGGTCACCTGGATTGAAGCGTTCAGGGCAGTAAGCGATTTCCAAATCTTCTCCAATGATTAATCCAAGTTCTTCGATGATAGGCATCCAAGTTTGTGCTGTGACGCCAGGGTAAACTGTTGATTCAAGAACGACAATGGTGTTCGAGCCTTTTCGAATTGCTTGGAATACATCTCGACCTGCACCGGCTACATAGGATAAGTCGGGTTTGAGGTCGTGGGTAATTGGCGTAGGGACGGTGACCAAAATCACATCGCAATGAGGCACTGCTTCTGCTGCAGAATTGGTAATGTTCCAGCGTTCTGTGCCTGGTGCCGGCACAATGTCATCGACATCTGGGTCGCCGGTTGGATTTTCACCCTTCAAGACCATGTCAACTGTTCGTTGTGAGACATCAACGCCCCAGACCTCAAAGCCCGCATCATGAAATCCAATCGCGGTAGGTAGACCAACATATCCCAATCCGATGATCCCGACCTTCAACTGGCCATTCGCAATTTTATCGGTGAATGCATGCAGCATGTCCATGCACCAACGGCAGGACTCTCTCCCATTGAAGGTAGCGGTGTAT